>Ga0315908_10000237_pt1 | contig 43503 bp, 40 predicted proteins | sample LakEriMetagenome_12_FD_203520 | JGI IMG/M metagenome (GOLD analysis project Ga0315908, IMG submission 203520) | Freshwater fungal communities from buoy surface, Lake Erie, Ohio, United States - Buoy 4 MA124 | ecosystem: Environmental > Aquatic > Freshwater > Lake > Lake biofilm | place: USA...
ATCAAATATTCGTAAGCCATCATTTGAGCAACGCGTTCAGGATTTGCAGTTTTATCTTCAGCCTTCATTATGCTATCATAGATGATGGTTGCTGCTTTCTGCATCAATGGATTGATCTTTTCATCTCTCCATAAGCGTAACGCTTCATTATTCACAATTCCATGATAATCATGTCCCATCAAACCATTTGGCATACGTGGATCGTAAACGGCAGTGTCTCCTGATGGGTAATTGAACACTACAACATCATTTCGATGTATGGATGTGAAGCCCGGAAGTCGTGTATAGGTGCCCTTTTCTAACGTTGTGTATGAACGTACATTCACCCACGGAACAGTGTTATGCACCAATGGATAGGAGAGAGGGGTTACAGGAACCTTTGGACCATAAGCCAATTTATTCACGAAAAGAAAGTCACCCACCAAAAGTGTTTTCTCCATGGAACCTGTTGGAATTTGGAATGGTTCGAAAACATAGGTACGAATGATCAAGGCAGCAACAAGTGCGAACCAAATCGAATCCCCCCATTCTTTTACCTTAGATTTTGTCCCCGGTTTTTCACGAGAAACAGCTCCAATTCCTAAGGCAATCGCATGACCAATCACAGGTAACGCTAAAAACAAGGCGATGTGATCACCCCATTTGCGGTCCTCAGATTCCTTTGCATTGGCCCAATTTGTTTCCGGAAGAAAATCTTGTTTGGAAGAAGCAATTTTGTAGAAAATGAGGTAAGGGAAAAAAATACCTTGTAGCGTGTCAGCGAAAGAATAATACCCAAAACGGCGAATATAACTCACGTTGATTACCGCCCACATCACCAAATGTACGCCTGGAAAAATAAGCAACAGCGACCAAAACGGTTTATGACAAAAAACTTTAAAAGCCACGAAATAGTTGTATCCCGGAATTAATGCTTCCCATGATTTTCGGCCAGCATGCTCAAAGCTTTTGTGCCACATCGCTAAGTAAGGATGAGCCAGAATAAGCAGATAGAAATAGATAAAGCTCATTTTATTTCAATTTTAATACGTCAGACATTGTAAACACACCTGTTTTTCCATGAAGAAATTCGGAAGCAATAACAGCTCCTAAGGCGAAACCTTTTCTGCTGTGTGCCACATGTGAAATTTCAATAGTATCCACATCTGAAACATAGCGGATGACATGGGTTCCGGGAACATCGGGTTTTCTGTATGAAGTGACAGACAATTGTCCGTCAGTAGTGTGTGGTGTTTTATTTTCAGCATGTACCCATGAAACATAGTCGTCATTGTTCTCCATGAGTCCATTCGCAAGGGTGATTGCTGTTCCACTCGGTGCGTCTAGTTTTTGAAGGTGGTGAATTTCTTCCAAAGAAGCATGGTAATCTACATGACCTTCCATGAGTTCAGCCAATTTTTTATTTATTTCAAAAAAGATATTTACACCAATACTGAAATTTGAGGAGTAAAGTAAGGCTGCATTTTTTTCCTTTGCTTCAGAAAACAGTGTGGTTTCAGAAGAATTCCATGCTGTAGTTCCAACAACAACGGGGAGATTTTTCGAAAAGCAAAAACGCATGTGTTCAATTGCCAATTCAGGTCGAGAGAACTCAATCGCAACATCAGCTTCGGATAGATCAGTCTTGTCAATTGGTGAGGAACTATCTACACGAGCAACAATCGTATGTCCACGTTCAAGTGCAATCGACTCAATTGACTTGCCCATTTTACCATATCCGATTAGTGCTATTTTCATGCGTATTAGAATTACTGTAAAATTAAGGATTTTCGCGGTCTAGGCCACTTTTGTTGTTTAAATTCCAACGCATTCCAATTCCAACGGTTTGACCCATTGGGAAGGAAGGATATATGGACATCGAGAGATCTTCGGAAATATCGAAACGTACAAAATGCGCTTCTATTCCTGCGTCTGCCAATTGAAGTAAGTACACAAAGCCCACACCTAGAATTGACAGATCTCTTTGATTTTGATACTGTTGATAGAGGGTTAGAATACCAGGGTCGTCGTAAAGGGACCATTTATCTGACAATACTCCGCCATTTTTTCGGTTCGTGTATTCCGTTTTCAATTCTTTGACCGTTTGCTGATTGGTCCATAGAAAAAATCCTGTGGCTCCTAAACCAGCGTAAATCAATGGTACTTTCCAAAATGCTTTTTTCTTGCCTTTTGGCATGTAGATGTGGTTGTACACATGTCCTGCCCCAGGAAGCACCGCAGAAAAAATTAGAGCGTCTCGCACTGAATGCATGTACCCTTTAGATGTATCTGCATAAAATGTTGTACTATCTTTTGTTGAATCCTTTTGTGCATGCACTACAAAAGGGAAACAGCAGATGACAAAAAAGAAAACGCGAATCAACGGTTAAGAATTTCAATGATGCGGTTAAGGTCAACTTCTGAATTGAAATTCACCACAATTTTACCTCCACCAGCAATCGATTTTTTAATGTCAATACGCGCAGAAAGTTTGTCACCTAGATGTTCTTTAAACGTAAATTGAGCAGATGTCACTGCTGGTTTACCAATAGATTTGGTTTCAGGTGTCTTGCTTTCTTTCGGCTCAACATATCCCTCACGAATCAAAGCTTCAACATCACGCACCGACAAATCATCTTCAACAATTCGGCTGTAAATGGCCAATTGTAGAGCTTCATCCCCAGCAGAAACGAGTGCTCTCGCATGTCCCATAGAAATGACAGCATCACGAACAGCAGCTTGTATGTCCGCTGGAAGTTTCAATAAGCGCAAATGGTTGGTGATGCTCGATCTTGACTTAGCCACTTTGTGACTCAACTGATCTTGTGTTAAGCTACACTCATCAATTAGTCTTTGATAGGAGAGAGCTACTTCAATGGCATTTAGGTCTTCACGCTGAATGTTTTCCACCAATGCCATTTCGAGCATTGTCTGGTCATTTGCAACACGAATGTATGCAGGAACTTCTTTAAGTCCTGCCATTTGCGAGGCACGAAAACGTCGCTCACCAGAGATCAGCTGGTACTTATCACGTCCGAGTTTACGCACGGTCAATGGCTGAATAATTCCATGTATGGCAATCGATTGGCTCAATTGTTCCAGCGCATCTTGCTCGAATGTTGTTCGCGGATTAAATGGATTTGCTTCAATGCTTTCAATGGACAGCATGGAAACAGAGTTCACTACTCCTGCATTTTCAGATTTCGTTGTGATATCGGTTTCTGAGTTTTCAAGTAAGGCGCTAAGACCTTTCCCCAACCCTCCGCGTTTCTTCGGATTAGTAGTCATCGTTGAATTAAATTATTTTATCCTCGTTGTCCATTTGTGTCATGTTGTTCTTTTGCAACACTTCACGGGCGAAATTAAGGTAATTAATCGAACCTTTGCTTCCTGCATCATGCATCACAATGGTCATCCCGAAACTCGGAGCTTCACTCAGTCGTGTATTTCTGTGAATTACTGTGTTAAACACCAACTCTTGGAAATGGGTTTTCACTTCTTCCACAACTTGGTTTGCCAATCGAAGGCGTGTATCGTACATGGTAAGGAGAATCCCTTCAATTTCCAAGTCTGGGTTCAATCGCCCTTGAACAATTTTTATCGTATGAAGCAATTTACCCAAGCCCTCAAGTGCAAAATATTCGCATTGAACAGGAATCATAACGGAGTCCGCTGCTGTCAAGGAGTTCACTGTGATTAATCCCAAAGAAGGCGAACAGTCGATGATGATAAAGTCGTATTGGTCTTTGATTTTCTCCAAGGCCATCTTCAACTTACGTTCACGATTTGGAAGGTTGATCATTTCCAATTCAGCACCAACAAGGTCAATGTGAGAAGGAAGGATATCCAAGTTTGGGTTGTCGGTTTTAATGATGAGCTCAGAAGGGTGAACTTCGTTTATCAAGCAATCGTAGATATTCTTTGAGTTTTTTGGGTCTAACCCAACGCCAGAAGTTGCGTTTGCTTGCGGATCTGCATCAACAATAAGCGTTTTATATTCCAACACACCGAGACAACCCCCTAAATTTATGGCTGTAGTTGTCTTTCCAACTCCCCCTTTTTGATTCGCTATTGCTATAATTTTTCCCATCAAGATATAATTCCCCGATAAAGATAGCACGATACAAGGGATTGCGAGAAAGATTTTTTCCCGAATTATCAACCATGAAGATGTTAAAACTATCGCTAGGCGTATTTAGAAACGATTGCGGTTATAAATCGTCAAAAGAAACAGACGAATACGTTGAAGAATCGTCAGAATTTGCATTTAGGTTATCGGTACCTCGCAAGGAATCTATTTTACTCAATACGTCGTCTAGTCCTTCTCTGAATTTCTCGAAATCTTCTTTGTATAAAAAGATTTTGTGTTTTTCATAGTTTTCACGACCATCATTGAAATGAGTCTTCTTGCTTTCGGTCAGTGTGATGTATAAATCATTCCCTTTCGTGGATTTAACATCAAAAAAGTAAGTGCGTTTTCCAGCGCGAACTACTTTTGTATAAACCTCACCATTCTTATCCTGTTCCATAGTTGGATGCGTTTAGGTCGGAACAATAATACACTAAAATTTAATTTGTTCGTAACGATGCCTAATTTTCTTTCGATTCGGCCAATTGAGCAGTGTACATTTCAGCATAAATGCCATTCAAGGCAAGGAGATCGTCATGACTTCCATGTTCTGCCATTTGACCGTGATCTAAGACAATGATGCGGTCGGCATTGCGTAAGGATGAGATACGGTGGCTTACGATAATGGTGGTTCTGTTTTTTTGAACCTTCTTCAAGTTTGAAAGGATAATTTCTTCTGTTTCAGAATCTAAGGCAGAAAAACAGTCGTCGAGCAACAATAATTTAGGGTCGCGAATTAAAGCACGTGCAATTGAAAGTCGTTGCTTTTGTCCACCACTTAGGTTCACACCGCGTTCGCCAAGTAAGGTTTCGTATCGATCTGGAAACTCTTGTATATTGTGGTCAACATGCGCTAATTTTGCCATCGCAACGATTTGTTCATGGTCGATTTCATCCGAATGAGTCCCAAAAGAAATGTTGTTTGCAATACTGTCAGAAAACAAAGTGACTTCCTGAGGTACAATGCCTGACTGATTTCTAAATGCCTCAATGTTTATCCCCGTCAAAGGTGCAGCGTCTATGTTGATGTGACCGTTACTTGGATCTACCTGACGCAAAATCAAACGAAGAATGGTAGATTTTCCACTACCCGTTTTACCAACGAAAGCCAATGTTTCTCCTTTTTTAATGGTAAAACTTAAGTCCTTGATCGCTGTAATATTCGAATCTGAGTAGGTGTAGGACACATTTTTAAATTCGATGTCACCATTGAACTCAAAGGCCTCCTTCGATGGATTTACAATTTCCGCTGGCTGATTGAGGAATTCGTTAATGCGCTCTTGAGATGCAGATGCCCGTTGAATGATTGATGTAACCCAACCGATACTGGCAAATGGCCAAGTCAAATTATTCACGAAAAAGATAAATGCCACGATTCCACCAATGCTCAGCTCTCCAGTGTAAGTCATTTTTCCACCAATATAAATGGCGAGGATGGTACTAAGCCCGATCAGAAAGATAATGGTCGGCATGAACAAGGCGTTCACCACAACAAGACGCATTGTTTTTTTGTGATATCCACCTGCAGAATTTGTGAATTTATCGTTCATCTCCTCGGCACGATTGTAGGCTTTGATCAAACGTATTCCGGAAAATGATTCCTGAACGATTGTAGACATCATTGATTGTTCGGATTGAACTTCTTTACTGAGCGCATTCATTTTACTTGATACCTTGTAAATCATGAAAGACATCAGCGGTAATGGCAAAAGAACATAAACAGTCAGCATTGGGCTGATTTGCACCATTTGGTAGATACAAAGAGCAAACATGACAACCAAGTTGATGGAATACATGATGCCAGGCCCCAAGTAAGAGCGAACTTGCGAAACATCTTCAGAAATGCGGTTCATCAAATCACCAATACGATTTCGTTGATAGAAGGCAAAGCCCATACGTTGGTATTGTGCAAAGACCTCGTTCTTCATGTCGTACTCAATCAATCGAGACATGATGATAATCGTTTGACGCATTAAAAACAGAAAGAATCCTTTGATGAACGAGAAGAGCATATAGATACCCCCAATCTTTAGTGCGAGTAGTATACTTGATTCAACTGTTGATGTATAAAGTTCATTCTTCATACCATTAACGGCGTCCATCACGATGACAGGCATTCTTGACCCAAAATAATTGGATACCACAGTAAATAGAATTCCCAACAGGAAACGCCATTTGTATTTGATAAAATATTTGTTTAGATACCCGAGTGACCTCATTTAAATAATTTCTATTTTTGCGACCTAATTGCAAAACGATGCAAAAATAGGCATTTCGCCTGTATTCAAATAAACACACATGTTGGAGATATGTTTGAGGTAAAAAATATTGAGGATGTAAACCTCGCCGAAAACCCAGTCATCGCAAGGATGGGTCAATATGATCACGAACAGCTTTTGTTCTGTAACGACAATTCAACTGGCCTTAAAGCGATTATTGCTGTTCATAACACTGTGTTAGGACCAGCGTTGGGTGGAACACGAATGTGGATGTATTCCAATGAACAAGAAGCCTTAACGGATGTCCTTCGTTTGTCACGAGGGATGACTTACAAAAATTCTATTTCTGGATTGAACCTAGGAGGAGGTAAAGCAGTCATCATTGGTGATTCGCGCTCAATGAAATCTGAAGCACTTTTCCGTCGTTTTGGTAAATTTGTCAATAGCCTTGCTGGAAAATACATTACTGCTGAAGATGTAGGTGTGTCGCCAATCGACATGACATGGGTGAGTATGGAAACACCCCATGTTGTTGGATTGCCAGGGAAAAGTGGAGACCCATCGCCAGTGACTGCTCATGGAGTTTATGTAGGGATGAAAGCGTGTGCTAAACAGCAGTTTGGTTCAGATTCTTTGGCAGGAAAGAAAGTTGCCGTTCAAGGTGTCGGTCATGTCGGTGAATACCTTGTAAAAGCGTTAGCAAAAGAAGGAGCTCAAGTATATATTACCGATATTTATGAACCAACATTGAAGCGTGTAGCACAGGAAACTGGTGCATCAGTAGTTGGTCTCGATGAAATCTATGATATCGACATGGACATCTACGCACCATGTGCATTGGGTGCAACGGTAAATGAGGACACTTTGTCTCGTTTGAAATGTTCAATCATTGCTGGAGCTGCGAATAACCAATTGAAACAAGAGGATATTCACGGAAGGATGGTGATGGAAAAAGGAATCATATACGCGCCGGATTTTGCATTGAATGCAGGAGGTGTAATCAACTGTTATTCTGAGGTGAAAGGACTAAGTGCTGAATGGGCAATGTCTAAAGCAGAAGAAATTTATGGAACTATTGGAAATATCGTTCGTCGTTCAGCGGATGAGAATATTCCTACGTATCGGATCGCCAATAAAATGGCCGAAGAGCGGATCGAATCGATCGGAAAGGTGAAATTGCCACTATAATGTTAAATCGAAGACACTTAAGAATAAAGGTTTTACAGGCACTTTACGCCTATTTTCAATCCGAAGAAGATAGTTTTCGCAGGACTGAAAATGAATTGATGGCCTCCATCGAGAAGATGTACGATTTATACGTTTACTTGCTTCTTACATTTGGAGAAATCAAGTCAATGGCGCAACATCGCATCGATGAGAACAAGAAGAAATTACGTCCTAGTGACCAAGATTTAAATCCGAACCTTAAGTTTGTTGACAATCTGTTGGTCGGGAAAATTCTTGAAAACAAATCGCTAAGAGAGTTATCAGAGTCCCGAAAAATCAATTGGGTAGGGGATGAGCATCAGGAAATGTTTAGAAAGATGTTTCTTCAAATTAGAGACAGTGAAATCTATTTCGAGCACATGAACAATGATCAACAGGGATTTGAATCTGACAAATCTTTTGCTATTGAGTTGTTCAAAGCAGAAATCGCGAATTCAACCTTACTCTATAACTTTTTCGAGGAAAAAAGCATTCATTGGTTAGATGACATTGATTTGTGCTGTTCTATGGTATTGAAAACCCTGAAGGCAACAAACGAAAATGGACCAATGGAAATTCTGCCTTTGTTCAAGGAAAATGATGATGAGGAAGAATTTGTTCGTACATTATTGAGAAAGGCTATTTCCATGGATCATGAAAACGAATTGCTTATTGATGAGCTTACAGACAATTGGGAATTGGATCGAATTGCCAAGATGGATGTTATTCTCATGAAAATGGCGATTACAGAGTTTCAGGTGTGCTCAAGCATTCCAACTAAGGTGACGTTGAATGAATACATTGAGATTTCAAAATTCTATAGTACTCCAAAGAGCAATAGTTTCATAAATGGAGTTCTAGATAAGGCAATTGATCGTTTGAAAGCTGAAAAGAAGATCGTCAAAGTCGGTAGAGGATTACTTAATTAAAAAAGAAGAAATGAAAAGTGCATTTTTAGCTCTTGGAGCATGTGTGTTGTTGTTGGCTACTTCTTGTGGAGGAAACGACGAGGTGGCTATTGGACAAAAAACAACAATGGCCGTAAATCCGGTTTTTGACGCAGGATGGGTAGTTAAGGGGGAATTGATCAAAGCGGAATTCGTTGTGAAAAATACGGGTAACTATCCGTTGGTTATTGCCGAAGCGAAACCGTCTTGTTCATGTACGATTGCATCAATACCAGAGAAGCCTATTCAGCCTGGTGAAACAGGTATTATCCGTGCAAATGTAGATACGGATAAAACAACCTTGAGTATTATATCAAAAACAGTTCGAATCGTAGCTAATACTGAGCCCGGTACAACTGAGGTTTTGATTAAAGCGAGAGTGAGGAATAAGTAGTTACGAGTTACGAATTGCGAGTTTGGTGGCTGAGGTGCGACAGCAGTCTCGAAGCCACGAATTACGAGTAAAGAAATAAGAATTAAAAATTACGAAGCACGATTAAGTCTTTAAGCGCAGCGGTCCACTGTCCTTCGAAGCTTATAGAGCGAAGAAGGGCCCATTGTCTTTCCGATGTAACAAATTAAAATTTAGAATAAACAATTAAAAATTAAAAGCGATGAATAGTCAGATAATAATGTTGGTAATGATCTTGGGGGTATTTTATTTCTTCATGATCAGACCACAAGTGAAACGTCAGAAGGAAGCGAAAAAATTAAGAGAATCTTTGAAGCCAGGTGACAAGGTAGTTACGATTGGAGGAATCCATGGAAAGGTACTTGAGGTAGCTGATTCAACTGTTTTGATTAGCTCTGAGGGATCAAAAATCCGTGTTGAAAAATCAGCTATTTCATCTTCTTCTGAAGATAGATTAATGGCTTAAGATTGCTGGCGGAGCAAATGAAAATTCTCCGATTATTACCAATCACCTTATTTTTTCTTGGCTGCCAAGGTCACTCGTCGTGTGCGGATTGCGGTAGCTGTGGAAAAAATTTAAACGTCAAAGAGGAGTCTTTAGCCGAGGCACTTGAGCGAAATAACGCCACTGAACCGAACGATGAGGATTTTATTGAGTCAGAGCGAAAGATTGAGACTCGTTATGGCGAGCAATGGGATTTTTGCGATTGTGTGAATAAAGGTGATTCGATGAATAAAGCTATCTCAGCAGGGAAATTATCCGATGAAGAATATGACCGAATCTCGAAACGTTTTGATGAAATTGAGCTGAGATGCAAGGTGTTTAAAATACAAGATCCAAGTAGAACACCAGAAGAACGAATGAAGCACGAAAAAAGAGTAAAACAGTGTCTTGAAAACAATGATGATAAATAGCGTGATTTAGGACTTGTTCTTTTATTTATTTTAATTAGATTTACCAAATAAACTAAACTCATATTATGAAAAAAACGATCTTGGGTGCTGCAGCAGTTGTTATGTTGTTGGCAGCATCATGCGGTGGTAGCGAAGTATGCGACTGCGTTGAAATGCAAGTTTCTATGATGAAAGATGCTAAGGATGCAAAAATGGATCCAGCAAAAATGAAAGAAATTGAAGCTGAGTACAAAGCAGATATGGAAAAGTGTGAGGCACTTGGAAAAGGAAAATCTGACGAGGAAAAGAAGAAAATGGAAGAGGAAATGAAGAAGTGTGATTCATATCCTGAATTGGAAAAAATGTTCAAAGAAATGATGGGCGGAATGTAATCCCTTATCTTCTAAATATTTTAAAGCATTCACTTCGGTGGGTGCTTTTTTTTTGTTCAAATTTCCAGCATTATCCCAAAGAATTTGGTTCTGATTTGATTTCAAGGATATAGCCATAAAGTTGAGGGATGAGGAATTGATATACAGTAAAGAAGAATCCATTCACGATTCGCTCCTCTATTTGATTATTCAATTCTTGTGTTTTTTTCGGGTGTAATCAATCTACAGATATGAAATACATTGGGTTAGATTTCTTTAATAATTTTAAGTTTATGACTTAATTAAACGATTTGTAATTCACAATTTAGTTATCGATTCAAAAAATCTTACTTTTGTACTGTGAGGAAAAATAAAAAAGATATTGCCTTTGTCATTTTGATAGGCTTCTTATTGGCCATTACTCCTCGTTCATTTATACATGATTGTCATGATCATGTTTCGATAGTTGGTTTCGAAAAGTCCAAACATAGCATCGATCAAAATGACTGTGATTTTTGTTCATATGACATTGGGGACATCTATTACGTAGGAGATTTTCAGTTTTTTTCTTACAAAGCTAAACCATACATTGTAAACGATGATTTAGTTGAAAATCGTATTAATCGTTTTTCTCTTCCTCTTTTTTTTCGAGGTCCCCCCGTTTGTTGAATTAACAATAGGCTAATACTAGCAATATTTTCAACAAACAATTAACACATGAAGACATTTTTATGTTGTGTCTTCGTCTTTTACACAGCCCCGATTGCGTTATCTCAAGGCTTTAATTTTCGTGTAGAGGACGAACAGACGCGCAAACCTATACCTTACGCTACGGTTTATTTCTTGGACTTAGACTATGGAATACTCTGTGATAGTCTCGGTAAAGTAAGTTGTTCAGAGAATTTACCACTTACATTTAAGCTGAAAATCAGTGCATTTGGTTACAGTACAACCTTGGTCACTGTTTCTAAAACAATATCGAACAACCAAGTTTTTTACCTAAAAGCCAATCATATCAACTTGGAAGAGGTAACTGTTTCAGGATCAAGAAGTGTATTGCAAAGAAATAATGTTATTCACATTGAATCCTTGAAGTTGCAAGAATTGAAATCCTTGCCAGGAACTCAGCTTTCTGATGTGATGACTCAGATGAAGGGAGTATATACCACTTCTACTGGCCCAGGAATAAGTAAACCTGTCATAAGAGGGTTGCAAGGCATGCGGGTAATAACATTGTTGAATGGATTGAGAATTGAAAATCAACAATGGGGAGGTGATCATGGCTTGGGAATTAGCGATCTTGGTATTGGTGGAATAGAAGCGATCAAAGGTCCTGCCTCCTTATTGTATGGTGCAGATGCTATTGGTGGAGTACTGTATCTTTATGATGAAAGCTATCCTCTGCAAGGAAAATTTCAAACGGGCGCTTGGACTAATGTGGAGTCTAACACCCTTGGATTTACTTCTGGATTCATGTATCGACAGTCTTTTCAGAATAAGGGACTGGCAATTTATGCGAAAAGCAGCAATCACGCAGACTATAGTCTTCCGAATGGAAAGTTTGCAGAAAATTCCCGTTTTAAGGAACACGCAGTAAAAGCTTCGTATCGTATGAATAAAAACAACTGGTCTACCCATGTGCGCTATGCTTTTTCTTTCTCGAGTATTGGAATTCCAGGACATACGCATGATAGTATAATTGATTACACTGTTTTTCAAGTGCCAGATCAATCACGCAGTGAACGTATTCCTGATCAAGAATTCAGTAACCATTTCCTTTCATGGGAGAACAAATGGCAATTTGATGCTATACAATGGTATTTGATTACAGGGTTTACGAGCAGTGGCCTAACTGAATACGAAGAAAAGGTCACTATTCCTGGGATTGCCATGCGATTAAACAATGTTCCACACACCTTGCGTATGGAATATAAATTATCGAAACGCTTGAGTCTTAGCGCTGGCCTACAGGGAATGGTCGTTCACAATAATAACTTATCCATAGCCACTGAGCAACTTATGCCAGACGCCTGGTTTTTTGATGAGGGAGTTTTTGTGGTTTCTGATTTCCGTTATGGCAAATGGAATGCGCAAGCTGGAGCTCGTTTTGATGTTAGAAGGATAAATTCAACCGAGTCATTTAAAGGAAAAGATCCCATTCAACAGAATTATCAGAGTATAAACTTTTCTTCTGGTTTGGTGCGATCATCGGACAAAATTACGTTGCGATTTAATGCAACAAGTGGCTTTCGTGCGCCACACATCACCGAATTATTATCTGATGGTTTTCACCATGGTGCACTGAGGTATGAAATAGGGGACATTAATTTGAGAAATGAGAAAGCAACACAATTCGATTTTAGTTTGGAGAGCCATGGAGAGCATCTTCAGCTCATAATAAATCCATTTTATAATTTCATGCGAGATTTTATATCTATCAACCCTTTAGATAGTCTTGTTTATGGATTGCCTGTATTTAAGTACGCTCAATTCAAACGTGTGGATTTGTTTGGAGCAGATGTCGGATTTCATTATCATCCACATTTTGCACACCGGATTCATATGGATGCAAGCTTTTCGTACTTAAATTCAGAAAATTACGGGTCTGATCAATTGGCCTTGCAACCTCAAAACCGTATAAATACAGTTCTTAAACTCAGTCTTTTTAAATGGAAAAAATGGGATTTCGAAGATGTGGTAATACACTATCAGTATTTTTTGAAACAACAACGAGTTGCTGTATTTGAGACACCCACACCAGCTTTTCAACTCTTCAATTGTGCAATCAATATTCGTTATGTCGGCTCACATCAATGGAGGTTTCAATTAGGAGTTAAAAACATATTCAATGTGGAATATATTGATCACCTATCAAGACTCAAGAATATTCAAATGCCCCAGCCAGGTAGAAATATCTATGTTAAAATCAGTTATCAATTCAATAAATCATAATCAAATGAAAAAATCAATTTTTTTGGCAGCTATGTTAGTGCTAATCGTAGGAACATCCGCATGTAAGAAGAACAAATGTGCCGAGTGTCATTATGAACAAGGGGCTACACAAGTGGACATCGGAGAGTATTGTGGTGATGACCTCAAAAACATCGAAGCGAGTGGCTATATTGTAGATTCTATACTCTATGAAGTACATTGTGGAGAGCACTAGAAACGAAAAGGGGCTGTCATTTGAGACAGCCCCTTTCTTATACAATCTATTGTGGTCTGAAGATCAATAATAGATGCGTCTTTGAACTTTTGTAATGTGTTTTGCTAAGCGAATCACCTGCTTCGTATATCCAAATTCATTGTCATACCAAGCGTAAAGTACAACATTCTTACCGTCTTTAGAAACGATTGTTGCATGTGAGTCATATACTGAACAGCATGTGTTGCCAATGATATCACTCGAAACCAATTCTGGATCGTATGAGTAGTAGATTTGATTTACAAGATCACCATTCAAGGCTGCTTCACGAATGACAGCATTTACCTCGTCAACGGATGTTCCGTCTTTCAATTCTAAACTTAAGATTGCCAATGAACCATTTGGAGTTGGTACACGGACTGCATTGGCTGTTAATTTGTCCTTTAACTCAGGAATAACTTTGGTTACGGCATTACCAGCTCCAGTTGACGTAATTACCATATTGATGGCAGCAGAACGACCGCGACGTGGCTTCTTGTGCATATTGTCCAACAAGTTTTGGTCATTGGTGTAGGCATGAACCGTTTCGATATGACCTTTAACAACTTCAAACTTGTCATTTACTACTTTAAGGATTGGAGAAATCGCATTTGTTGTACAAGAAGCTGCCGAGTAAATGGTTTCATTCTCAATGTCAAGTGTTCCTTGATTGATTCCGTAAACAACATTCGGGATTTCTTTTCCTGGAGCAGTCAACAGTACTTTTGAAACACCTTTCGCGCTCAAGTGACGAGATAATGCTTCACGGTTTGTAAACACACCTGTATTGTCAATCACCAATGCATTATTGATTCCGTAACTCGTATAATCGATATCCTCAGGATTTTTCGCGTCAATCATTTTAACAATTTGACCATTGATGATGATTGCTTTGTTTTCAAGATCTTCTGCAACGGTTCCCTTAAAAGCACCATGTACTGAATCGTTGCGCAGTAGGGAAGCACGTTTAATGATATCTGCATCTGAAGACCCACGTGTTACGATGGCACGCAGACGAAGTTGTTGTCCTTTACCAGCTTGTTTAATCAACTCACGCGCAGCCAAACGACCGATACGACCAAAACCGTAAAGAACAACATCGCGTGGTTCAATTTCATTTGAGCCACTATGACCGAATCCGGTAAGTTTGCTCGAAAGAAATTCAGCTTTTGAGGAAAAGTTTGTATGCTCTGCCAACCATTGACTCGCCAGTTTTCCGATATCCAACTTTGCTGGAGCCAGGTCCATGTGAAGCAATTCTTCAGCAAGCTCAGAAGTAGTAAACACATCAATAGGCTTGTTCACCACCTTGCGTGCATACTCATGCAGGTTTAAGATTTCAGAAATGGTAACATCTAAAAGGTGGTTACGGAATAAAACAAGTTCAACTCCCTTGTCATAAAGCAATTCACCAACCTTACTCCCTAACTTAACTGCTGCTCTTTCACGCTCGATGTGCGACTTCAATTCTTTTTCATAGCCTACTGCTGCTTCCATTTGCTTGTTTGAAATTTATGATTAATAGAAAATGATTAAAGCAAAAAAGGCTGCCCACTTTTGCGGGCAGCCTTTTTTCTTTATCCTAAATATGCTTTCAGTAATTTGTTTCTCGACGTATGTCGCAAACGACGTATTGCTTTTTCTTTGATTTGTCGAACGCGCTCTCGCGTAAGATTGAATTTCGCACCAATTTCTTCCAATGTAAGGCCATGGTTCATTCCAATTCCGAAGAATAGTCTTATGATTTCACGTTCCTTGTCTGTTAATGTACTAAGCGATCGTTCGATTTCCTTTTGAAGTGACTCAGCCATTAATGCATGGTCGGCTTTCGGTGAGTCAGAGTTTGCCATTACATCCATCAAGGTACCTCCGTCTTCAGATGTAGAAAGTGGTGCATCCATAGACACGTGACGTCCCGAAACATTTAAACTTTCCTTGATTTTATCTTCAGGAACTTCTAAAGCTTCTGCCAACTCTTCTGCTGATGGAGGACGCTCGAACTCTTGCTCAAGACGAGAGAATGCTTTATTGATTTTGTTCAAAGATCCAACCTGATTCAACGGCAGACGAACAATACGTGCCTGTTCAGCAAGAGCTTGAAGAATAGATTGACGAATCCACCACACGGCATAAGAGATAAACTTAAATCCACGTGTTTCATCAAACTTTTGAGCCGCTTTAATCAAACCAAGATTTCCTTCGTTGATCAAATCGGGAAGGGTAAGTCCTTGATTTTGGTATTGTTTCGCAACAGAAACTACGAATCTTAAATTTGCGCGTGTTAATTTCTCCAAGGCTTTTTGATCACCCTGTTTAATTCTTCTCGCCAATTCAACCTCCTCTTCTGCAGTAATCAACTCCTCCTTACCAATGTCCTGAAGATACTTGTCTAACGACTGACTTTCGCGATTGGTAATCGACTTCGTAATTTTTAATTGTCTCATCTATCTATCTCTGTTTTTTTTGACAGTCATGATAACGTCAAATAAAGCGCAAAGTTACGTTGAATTTGTTTGTCTTCCCAAATATTTCCGTGCATTTTTTGATTCGAAAACCAAAAAACCAAGAATTAACGGCGGCTACAACCCAAATCCAAAGTAATCACGTTTGCCACTTTCTGACATTACCTCGAGCAGAACACCTCTGTTTTGGCCGTTTAACTTGGCCGTGAGTTGCTCAACCGATTCTATTGCTTCATTATTAAGCTTCAAAATAATCATCCCAGGTTGTAAACCAATTGACTTTAATTTTCCAGCATTTAGTGAAGTTATTTTTACACCATAGCTGATGTTCAATTCTTTCATCTCTTTCGTTGTCAAGGTGCTAAACGTAGCGCCTAATGCGAAATTCTTGGATATTTCTTCTTTCGAAACGAGTTTTGTGTCTCCATCCGAATTGCGAAGCACAAGTTCTTTTATCTCTTCGTCTCCATCTTTATTACGGATGGTAAGGCTAACTTTATCACCAGGTCGACGTTTTCCGATTTCTTCTTGAAGTTCAGCCACCGAATTCACTTCTTTTGAACCAATTTTAAGGATGACTTCACCGTCTTTCATTCCAGCCTTGTCCGCACTTCCGTCTTCAACAACTTTAGACACAAAAACGCCTTTGGTATTTGGTAACTTATTCTTTTCTTTAATCTCCTGGTTGATATCTGCGATTTGGACACCAAGGTAGCCTCGTTGAACAATTCCATAATCAATCAAATCCCGCATCACTTTTTGTACGAGATTGACAGGAATCGCAAACGAATATCCGGCATAGCTACCTGTTTGAGAGGCAATTGCTGTATTGATTCCAACGAGTTCACCACGCGTATTTACCAAAGCTCCACCGCTGTTGCCTGGATTCACTGCTGCATCTGTTTGGATGAAGGACTCAATAGGTACTACATTGGGATTCGTGCGGTCAGACAATAAGTTAATATTACGCGCTTTCGCAGAAACAATTCCTGCTGTAACTGTAGAAGTAAGGTTGAATGGATTTCCTACAGCAAGCACCCATTCGCCGATACGAAGATCATCGCTATTTCCAAGTGAGATAGGTTGGAAATTATCTCCTTCAATTTTTAATACCGCTATGTCAGTGGAAGGATCGGAACCTATCAGCTTTGCCGTATATTTTGAGTTGTCATTGAGAATAACCTCAATTTCACTGGCATTTTCAATGACATGGTTGTTTGTAACAATGTATCCTTGAGAGGAAACGATAACACCTGACCCTGAACCAGCCCCATACTGCTTAAACTCTCGCCCCCCAGCACCAGGACCGTAGAAAAACTCTTGAAATGGATCGCGCTGAAAGGTTGTTTGTACCACCTTGGTGGTAACGTGGACTACAGAATTGATTGTGTTTTCTGATGCTGTCGTTAAATCAACACCCATTCCTGACGTGCCATCGAAATTTACAGCCCGAGCATTAATTCGATTACCATCAATTACTTCATCAGATAACAACGCGTAATCAGGACCTGAAAACATTAAATACGCGCAAAAAGGGATCATTCCACCCAACAATCCCAAACCAACAATTTTGAAGTTGTTTTTCATTTTCTTTTCTTTAAACGGTTTCAAACTGCAAGATTAACGAATGACTGCTTTTTTTTGTTAATCGCGCAGTGTTAAAGAATGTTAAGCCAGGAAGGAAAACAATTCACTGAAAACACTTAATTTCGTTCAGCATTCAAGAATATGACAATTCATTTTCACAAATACCAAGGAACAGGAAACGATTTTATCCTAATTGATAATTTAAGTGGAGAATATTCATTTGTTGATGTTCAGCATGTACAACAACTTTGTAATCGTCGTTTTGGTATTGGAGCAGATGGTTTAATCTTAATCAATTTCCATCCAACATTGGATTTTGAGGCGGACTATTATAACTCTGATGGCTCAAAGAGCTTTTGCGGAAATGGAGCCCGTTGCGCAGTTAAATTTTATGCGAGAAACCAAGAAAATCAGACTGAATTCAAATTCATGGCAATTGATGGAGTTCATTCGGCGCGAATTGTGAATAGTGAAATCTCTTTGGAAATGTCTTCGGTTGAAGCAATTGAGAAGTACCAAAATGATTTTGTATTGAATACTGGTTCACCACACTATGTGCAACTTGTAGATGATTTAGATAATTTGGATGTCGTTCGTCTTGGAAGACAAATACGGTATTCGGATCAGTTTAAACAAGTTGGAATCAATGTTAATTTTGTCAAGCAGATTGCGCAAAAGCACATTTCAATTCGCACCTACGAAAGAGGCGTCGAGGATGAAACATTGTCTTGTGGAACTGGTGCTACAGCGTGTGCACTTGTTGAAGGTAGGTCATTTTCTGAGGGCAATCATTCGGTTTGCGTTGACGTTCTTGGAGGTCAGCTTCAAGTTTCCTATGAACGTCACGAAGATGGAAGTTTCTCACATGTCAATCTAAAAGGACCGGCAACATTTGTATTTGAAGGAGCAATACATGTCTGAATTTAATTTTCCTGGAATCGTTCCGCTTCAATCCATTGATGATCTTAAAGCTGGATTTTTTCTTTGTGTATTGCATGCTGATAAAATTCCGCCACATGTTGGTTGCATTATCGAAGGCCATTTTTTTAGTCTAAAAGTCAGTGGTAAGGATGAAGCTGTAGATGTTTCAACTTTATTCAAGGCACTAACATTAAAAAAAGTTCCGACTTTGTTCATAGGCATAAAGAAGGAAATCTCGTCAGCTCTAGTTGAATACATTTATGGGAATTACACCACTATAGAAGTAGGTCAGAACACCTGTCTTTCGCCAGTAATTGATCTCTTTGAATGCCATGGTCATGTAAAGAAATTGTCTGATTTACTCCGACTTTTACAAGAAGAATCGTTGTTGAAGGAAGTTTTTAAACTACATTTGAGAGAAGATTATACTGCACTGCCTTACTACTCAAATCAAGATATTGAACAACGATTATTGAATTTAACCGATGTTAAGAGGAGATAAAATACTACTTCGTGCGGTGGAACCATCGGATGCAACCACGCTCATTCTTTGGGAAAATGATCCAGAAAATTGGAAAGTGACAGACACTGAAGTGCCATTTTCCTTGCAGGGTATCATGCAATTGATTGATCAGCAGCAGCATATTCGTTCTACGGGGCAATTGCGTTTTATGATTTGTGAACTGTATTCAGGAAATCCAGTTGGTGCGATAGATTTGTATGATGCTGATTTTCGTCATGGTAATGCTTCCGTTGGTATTTTAATTGGCGATATCAAGGCGAGAAACAAAGGATATGCTTCTCAAGCTCTACAATTAATGATGGAATACGCGGCGAAAATACTCGAGCTTTACAATGTGCAATGTTCCATTCAAGCATCCAATTTGGAGAGCATTCATTTGTTCGAAAGGGCGGGATTTTCAAGGGTTGGAGTTCGAAAGAATTGGTTTCGAATGAATGGTAAACGTGAAGATGAAATTATTTATCAATTATGTCTAAAAGCAGAATAATAGGTATTGTAGTAGTTGTCGTGCTGCTCATTGGTGGATTGATTGTATTTCCAAAAATAGGGTTGTACCTCAGTAGCCGAAAGGAATCTGTGAATAAGGAACGAGTCTCTTTTTACATTAAACAAAAAATCACGATTGAGCAATTGGCCAATTCCTTAAAGGAGGATGGAATTATACATGATGTGGACGCCTTTATTGATGTGGCGGAATTTAAAGGTTTGGATAAAGCGAAAATTGCACTTGGCAAATACATTATAGAACCGAATACGCAATACAGAAATCTATTGAATGGGTTTACCTTGAATGATGCGGGCAATGGAAATGCGGAAGTGGAGGTGGATGTTGCCTTAAATCATTGCCGAACAATTTCGCATATAGCAGGAAATGTCAGTAAAACACTGTTGATCGATTCGGCAAAGCTAGTACATTACCTAATGGATCCAAAAACGTTGAACCAATATGGATTTACTCCTGAACAATTACCCGCTCTGTTCATACCAAATACCTACAAATTTTACTATGACACGGAAGAATCAGCTTTTGTTGAACAGATGGCATCCGTTTTTAAAAAGTTCTGGACCGCAGACCGAATGATGAAATTGCAGAAGTTGGGCTTTAAAAGTCCTTCTGAGGCTGTTACCCTTGCGAGTATTGTGTATTCTGAACAATCACTCATTCCTGATGAATGGCCTATTATTGCGGGATTGTATTTGAATCGAATTGAACAAGGCATCTTTTTGCAGTCCGATCCGACGTTTAAATTTTGTTGGGGGGATGAATTGAATGGTGTGCAACGATTGCTTTATATACATCGAGATAAAGATTGCCCGTATAATACGTATTTGCACAAAGGATTACCACCTGGACCAATTTGTTTAACTCCTGCAGGAGTAGTTGATGCGGTGCTCACTCCAACGAGACACGACTATATTTTTATGATGGCAAGACCTGATTTTTCGAAACGTCATAATTTTTCAAAGGATTATGCCTTACATCAACAGTATGCAAAAAAATACCAAAAATGGATGTCAACATTAAATTAGAGAGCAATGGGTACAAAGCGGCGTGACTTTATCAAATTAGGATTGGCGGGAGCAGCAATAAGTCTAGTAAAGCCCTCTCAAGCTTCAGCGATGATTGGGGTAGCCTTTGAAGAAAAGGTCAAAGGGCCCATTGTTATTTCTACTTGGAATCATGGCATTGCAGCAAATGCAGAAGCATGGAATGTGCTGATGAATGGTGGTTCTGCCTTGGATGCTGTTGAAAAAGGGGTAAGGGTGACAGAAAGTGATCTAACCAATCGAAGTGTGGGAATTGGCGGAATGCCTGATCGCGAAGGTCATGTTACGCTGGATGCCTGTATCATGGACCATGATTCCCGCTGTGGTGCAGTTGGATTTCTTGAAGGTATTGCTCATCCTATCTCTGTTGCGCGTGAAATTATGGAAACTACGCAGCACGTCATGCTCGTTGGGGCAGGTGCAAAGAAGTTTGCCTTAGACCGTGGTTTTGCTACCATTAAAACACCACTTCCTGAAGTGAAAAAGGAATACGAGAAGTGGAAAAAGGAGAACAAGGATGTGTTCAAGAAGCCAGAAATTAACCATGAAAATCACGATACGATAGGTATGTTGGCGTTGGATGCCAAGGGAAACTTAGCAGGATCATGTACAACCAGTGGTTGGGCTTTCAAGATGCATGGTCGCTTGGGAGATTCCCCAATTATTGGTGCAGGACTTTTTGTTGACAATGAGGTAGGTGCAGCGTGTGCTTCTGGATTGGGCGAAGCAATCATTCGAATCGCAGGCAGTCATACCGTAGTTGAATTGATGCGTCATGGTTATTCTCCAATGGAGGCGTGTAAGGAAGCGGTAAATCGGATCATTTCAAAACACAAGGATTTAACGAATCTACAGTGCTGCTTCTTGGCAATGGATAAAAATGGTAATGTGGGTTCTTATTCGGTCTATAGCGGGTTCAATTATGCATTGAAAACAGCTACAGACGAGAAAATGGTGGACGCACCTTTCAATAGAAATTGGGACTGATGAAGTCATTGATTATAATCTTTTGTGTCATGTTGAATGTCGCTGCGAATGCTCAATCATTGACATTGGAATGGAGTATTCTTCACCCCTTGAATCATTCAAAAATCTCAGCGGGAACCCATGGTTCTGTGCAGGAGAAATTAATCGCGATCAATGAATTACCGGATCCTTTTTATGGAGAAAATGAGAAGGAATTCGAATGGGTTGAAAAGCATGAATGGGAGTTTCAGAGTTCATTCTCAGTGACCAAAGCCATGTTTGCCAAAGATTTCATTCAAATTACGTTTCCAGGAATTGACACATACGCCAAGGTGTATCTCAACGATGTCCTCATCTTAAGTGCTGAGAATGCATTCCGTCCCTATGGAATGGACATCAAACCTAATGTGAGATTTGGTGATAATCAACTTCGTGTTGTATTTACTCCTCCGGTACTTTATCACAAAGAAGCTTATTTGAAGGAAACGTATCATCTCCCTGCACCAAATGATCCCGATTCTATTGCGATCTCACCTTACACCAGAAAACCTCAATATCAATTTGGATGGGATTGGGCATTGCGAATGAACACCATAGGATTTTTGAAGCCTGTTGAGATTGAGGCATACAACAGAGCAAAAATTCGACAAACGAACATTCAAACAATAGCGGTATCCGATTCGAGTGCTGAATTAAAGTTGGAAGTATTCCTTGAACATCCAGCGACAGAATCGGTGATCTGGCAAAGTAAACTTTTGGGAGAATTAATCATTCAAAAAGACTCAATTTCTGCAAGTAGAAAGGTAACGATGCAAAACCCGAAACTGTGGTGGCCTCGAGGTCAGGGTGAACAATATATTTATACTGACCAATGGAGTTTGGTTCCACTTGTGCGGGATGAATACCTCGTTTATGATACAAAAGAGATTCGCTTTGGAATTCGAAAAGCGGAACTTGTTATGGAAAAGGACCAATGGGGAACAGGTTATTTGATTCGATTTAACGGACGACCTATTTTCTGTAAAGGAGGAGATTATATCCCACAGGATGTTTTTCCAGCGAGAGTAACCGACAATGATTTACGTCGAATGGTAGCAACCATGGCTGAAAGCAATTTCAATATGGTGCGCATTTGGGGTGGGGGGTATTATCCAGATGAAGCATTTTTTAATGCGTGTGATTCACTTGGAATCATGGTCTGGCAGGACTTTATGTTTGCCTGTGCGATGTACCCTGGAGACTCTGCTTTTTTAGCGAATGTCTCAAGTGAATTGGACTACCAGATTCCACGAATATCGTCTCACCCGTCATTGACCTTATTCAATGGAAACAATGAAGTAGATGTCGCTTGGAAGAATTGGGGTTTTCAGGTGCGCTACCATATCTATGGAAAGGATGCGCGATACATAGAGGATTCTTATGATCGCCTGTTTAAAAAACTCATACCGGAGAAAATAACGCAGTGGGCTGGATCTGCCTATGTGCATACCTCTCCATTAAGCAATTGGGGTAAAGACGAATATTACAACAGTGGATCACAGCATTACTGGGGAGTGTGGCATGGAAAAGATCCAATGAGCAATTTTGCAACGAAAATCGGACGATTCAACGCTGAGTTTGGATTCCAAAGTTTTCCTGAATTTTCAAGCTTGTTGATGTTTGCGCACGAAAGTCAATGGGCATTGGATTCAGCCGTGATGAAACATCATCAGAAAAGTTATGTCGGTAATGGAATGATTCTGAAACACGCCAAACTTATGTTTGGACATCCAAAAACCTTTCGTGAGTTTGTTTATTATTCCCAGTTGACACAAGCAGAGGCAGTGGGAATGGCAGTTACTGGTCATCGTTTGGATGCGCCAAGATGCATGGGAACCTTGTACTGGCAGTTGAACGATTGTTGGCCAGCACCAACATGGTCAAGTATCGATCATTATTGGAACAAGAAAGCGCTGCATTACAGAATTACACAGGATTATCAGGATGTTGCTGTTTTGAGTTCCGTAAATGTAGAAGGCATTGAATCTTACCATTTGATAAACGATACCCCCGAGAAATTTACGTGTGTAGTTCAAATGAAAGTGACTGATTTGACAGGCAAAACACTTTGTGAAAAGGAGTTTACCCATGAATTTGATGGCGCAAAAAGCACCAAACTTTCTACACCTTGCTTTACGGGAGAATTAAGAAATAAGAATTGTGTGGTTCGCTTTGTGTGGAATGATGCACAGGGCAATGCGCATGACCGAACTTTTTCCCGCCTTCCATCTTCTCGAAGCCAGGCGGATCGAAAAGACATCAACATTGTTTTGTTGTCCGCAGACCAAGAGAAAAAGACAGCAACCATTAAAATTGAGAACTCAAAGTATGTGCATCATTTCTGGCTGTTTTCAGATGAAGTAGGTGTTCAATTCTCTGAGAATTTTATTGATTTACTTCCTGGCGAACATCTGATTGAAATTCAGTTTGATGAGCTGCCTGTCCTGTCTGATTTTGATTTCATGTGGATGTAATTTTCTAGAAAGAAATAATTGATTTTCATTTGAAGTTATTACCATGGTAGTTAATTTTGTTGAATGAAAATCGAAGAACGTGTTCAAGCCAATTTTTCCTCGGAACAACAGAAGGTCATTATCAATCTTAGAATTACTTCGAATGTTATTGCTGCCCATCAACAGCAGTTCATGGATCGATTCGATTTGACTATGCCTCAATTCAATATCTTGCGCATTTTACGCGGTGCAAAGGGTCCCATCAATGTGAATACGGTAAAAGATCGCATGATTGAACGTTCGCCAAATACCACACGGCTGATGGACAAACTCATAGACAAAGGGTTGATTGAACGCATTCGCTGTGAACAAGATCGTCGTGTCGTATATGTGAACATCAGCGAATTAGGTCAAGAATTGTTGAAGCAAATTGATGAAACTTCAGATTTTTCTTATCTAACGCATCCTGCGATTAGTGATCAGGAGGCTACCCAACTTAGTGATTTATTGGATAAACTGCGAGAAACATACGAGCACATCGTTTAGTTAAGTTCAATAAAGACCGATAATCAGATTACCTTTGTTCTAAAATTCAAGTCAGCTGCATGCGTCAAATCTTACTTATACCAGTCCTATTGTTTTGCTCCCTTTGGGTCAATGCTCAACCGGGCAAAAATCAAACTGGAGACGGTGTTTTTTCGGGACGTGTGGTCGATTTGGAAAGCAATGAGGCTATTGAGTTTGTTGTTGTTCGTCTATTCTCTGTAAAAGATTCAACTGTTATTGCAGGAATTTACACGGATGAGGAAGGGAAATTTATCTTGGAAAATCTTCCTTATGGGAATTTCTATGCCTTGTTTACGTTCACGGATTTCAAACCAGAACGTGTGGATGACATTAAATTGTCTTCAACTTTAAAGGTTGCCAATGCGGGAACGATTAAATTGAAATTAGAGGTTCAACAGTTGGGGGAAGTGAAAGCATCGGCAAATCTTGATGTATTGAAGGCAGGGATTGATAAGAAAATCTATAATGTAGGTGAAGATTTATCGGTTCGGGGAGGTACTGCAAATGATGTGTTGAGCAATGTACCATCCGTTGAATTGGATCAAGAGGGCAGAGTGACCTTGCGCGGGGATGGTGCTGTAACAATTTTGATTGACGGACGCCCAAGTGCTTTGTCCGGAGGGAATGGAAAGACATTACTCGATGCGTTGCCTGCAGGTTCAATTGAACGTATTGAGGTAGTTACAAATCCATCGGCCAAATATGATCCAGACGGTACATCTGGAATCATCAATATTGTCTTGAAAAAGAATAAACTAAAAGGATTCAATGGAATGATCAATGGATCACTAGGTTCAGGTGATTTAACTGGGGGGAATGTTGCAGACGGCGGAGCATCCTTGAGTTACCGCAATGGATTTTTTAATGTCTATGGAAGTTATTCAGGTCGATACATGTCAGGATACCGAAATAGTTACTCGTATTTGCGTCAAGTGGATGCCAACGATAGTATTACCTCCATTCGTCAAGATCGCTTAGGTACAGATTTAAACTCAGGAAATACATTTCGCTTTGGTGCTGATTTCTATTTAAAAACACGTCATGTTCTCGGTTTATCAGCGACAGGAAACGTCGGTCAACGCAATCGAACTGGTGAACAGTGGAATTCGCGTTCTCAAGGAATTCTTGGCCAAACGGAGTTATGGAAACGTACGTCCGACGACCCGACTCAGCAGAACAATTACGATTTTAACCTGAACTACCGCTATGACTTAAAAGAAGATCGCGGTAATGTTGTGGTGGATTTCAATCAGTCGTTGGGAAAAGAAAATATTCAAGGATATTACGGTCAGACTTTCTTTGCCTCTGACTCAATTACCCCATTGTTCACTTCGACACAGCAACAGCTTTTTAACAAGGAAAAAAATAACATCTCCACTGGGCAAATAGACTTTACCTATCTTTATCCAAAGATTGGTGCTCGATTGGAAACTGGTGTGAAAACCATCGTTCGTCGTCAAGAGGTGGATACACGCTCTGAGACTTTTGATCCAGTAGTTGGTGATTTTTATGAGGATACATTGGCTAACTTTTTATACCGTTACAACGAACAGATTTTCAGTGCCTATGCAATTTTCGGTCAGCAAATTGGAAAGTTTAAATACCAAGGTGGAGTGCGCGTTGAAAAAGCCTATCAGATTCCTGAATTGGTGAGTGACAGCATTCGCATTGTGAATGATTATTTAAATCTCTTCCCTTCAGCTCATTTGCGCTATGCCTTTACGCCGAAATCAGAAATGAGTTTAAGTTACTCACGTCGGATCAATCGCGCAAGCTCAGGAGACCTAAACCCATTTACCAATTATTCAGATCCTTTCAATCTAAGAAAAGGGAATCCATACCTTCAGCCAGAGTACATTGATTCATACGATTTGGGGTATTCCAATGAAATGAAAAAGGTAACGCTCACTACAAGTGTGTTTTATCGGTACACCACAGGAGTGATTACGCGAGTTAAAGAATTCTACAGCGACAATACGGCAGCAGTTACCTTTGCCAATATCGATAAAAGTCATTCCGTTGGACTTGAGTTCATTGCTGTTGTGAAGCCTTATAAGTGGTGGAAGAATACCATTTCGGCCAATGCGAATTACATCCAATATGTTGACAATACACCAGGGGTGAATTGGAATGTGAACGGGATCAATTGGAATGTGAAATACGCTGGAACCTTCGAATTCTGGAAAAAAACAGCTTCACTTCAAATCAACGCCGCATACAACGCACCTAGAATTTCTGTTCAAGGAAGAGCCCAGCGTCGAGGACCAATTGACATTTCAGGTGAAAAGACGTTCAATGACGGTAAGTGGTCTATTGGCTTCAAAGTCACAGATATATTCAATCGTCAAGGGTTTTATTTAACCGTAGATCAGCCAGGTATCGACCAGGTGGTTGAATTCAAATGGTTAACGCGCAAATATTTCCTGACGTTCGCCTACAAGTTTGGTAAACTCGAAATGTCAGGTAAAAAACAAGCTGGCGGCGACGGTGGAGGGTTTGATATGTAATAAAGTTTAACTACGAATTACGAATTACGAGTTCCGAATTACGAGTTCCGAATTCCGAGTTCCGAATTACGAGTTCCGAATTACGAGTTCCGAATTCCGAGTTCCGAATTCCGAATTACTCCAATGATTCTAAACAATTCGAAGATTGATGAAGTTCTTAAGTACAGCGGACCATTCATTAGAGGGAGACTGCGAAACTACACTGTAGGTAAAGATCTCCGAAGTATCGGGAAAAGATCCGAGAGTGTTCGAAGTTGAACTTAACTCGTAACGAGTAATTTGTAACTTTCAGAAGTCTTTTGTCTTTAAGTGCAGTGGTCTTTTGTCTTTTGTCCTTCGAAGCTCAAAGAGCGAAGAAGTATCCTTTGTCCTTCAGTTTCGAAGTAAGATCAAGTCTTTCAGCGCAGCGTTCTTTTGTCTTTCAGCGCAGCGGTCCTTTGTTTTTATTACTTCCTGCACGCGTAAACAAACGCAGGGGGGAAGTTGAATGGAGTGAAGCGAATTTGCGTTTTCTTGAAGGTCTTTTGAATTTGTTTTTTGGATTGTAGCGAATACTGAAACTGCACATAATGACCGTTTTCGACCAAGGCGTGATCAGCAGCACTCAATATTGAATCCCTCAATTCTTTTGGGAAGTTAGCCAAAGGAAGGGATGAAACTACAACATCCGCATGTTTGAGGCCTTCTTTATCTAGGTATTCTTGGATCTTTTCGGCACTGTCGTGAATCAATCGCACTCTTGGGTCAGTGTATCGATGGCGAAGTTGATCCATGAAATGATCGTTGAGTTCAAACACCAACAAGATCGCATCAGGGTGCATCAACTCAACAATCTTATCTGTAAAAACTCCAGTCCCTGGTCCAAGTTCAATGATTACTCTTGCGGTTGTAAAGTCAATGTCCTTCAACATCTTCTGCGCAAGAAAGCGAGAACTTGGCGCCATTGCACCAACCATTTTTTTCTCTTGCCAAAATTGACGTAAAAAGGATTTTTTCTTTGACATAGTTAATCTTCCTTAAGTGCTAATTTACCGTTATTCACAATACCGTGAACCATTCCTCGCAATTCACACCCAACAAAAGGAGTGTTTTTTGTTCCTGAAAGGATATCGTTGGCATTAAAAGTCCATTTCATATCAGGAGCAAATACCGTAATATCTGCTTTAGAACCCTCTGAAATTGAATTCGTTTCTATACTAGCAATATTTCTAGCATTGATAGAAACGGCTTGAATAAAGGAGTGTAAATTGAATTCATCACATGTGCCCAAACTTCCGAAAACAGTTTGAAGATTAAGAGAGCCGAAGGACGCATGATCAAACTCAACATCTTTTTCTTCTGTGTCATGTGGACGGTGGTCGCTCACAATGGTGTCTATTGTTCCGTCAACAACACCTTCCCATAGCGCTTTGCGGTCTGCTTCACGGCGGTAAGGTGGCAAAACTTTGTGATGGGTGTTAAAGTCTAGCACAGCTGACTCATTAAATAGTAGGTTCATCACATGCACATCACAGGTAACATTCAGTCCTTTGGCCTTCGCTTTGCGTACCAATGAAACACTCTCTGTACATGAAATTCCGGTGAGATGTAAATAACCTTCTGTGTATTCCAACAAACGTAAATTCCTTTCCAATTGAATGACTTCGGCCACTGCAGCATCGGCTTTTAATCCAGTTTTCGTAGAAGCTTCACCTTCATTGACCATTCCACTTCCTGCAATCGAAGCATCACGGGAAAAAGCTACGATCCTCCCATGGAAATTCTTCGCATACAAAAGAGCACGATACATTATTCCTGAACTTACAGGTAAATTGTCATCCGAGAAAAAGCACGCTCCAGATTGTTGCATATCGTACATTTCGGAAAGTGTTTCACCTTTCATCTGTTGAGTGATTGCTCCAATTGGATGGATTGACGTGACATGATTTTCGCCTCTTCGAAGCATATACTCGATGAGTGTTTTTCCATCAACTACTGGATGTGTGGAAGGTACAACACATACGTGCGTGTATCCTCCAGCAGAAGCGGCATCTAATCCTGAGTTGATCGTTTCTTTGTGTTCTTCACCCGGATCACAAAAATCTGCTTTCAAATCTACCCAACCCTGAGAAATATGAAGATTATTTCCTTCAATCACATGTGCATTTTCTGAATTGATCTCAGTGGCGATGCGTTCAATTCTTCCATCATTAATCAAGACATCGTTCATTGTCCCATTGTGTGCGGATGACGAATCGATAATGGTTGCTTTTTTAATTAGAATCTTCATAGTCTGTTATTTCCAAAACTTAAGAACGAGCATTTCTCCGATGAGGAAGATGAGGCCCAACAAAATAAATAGTTTCCAGTATTCACGAGGTTTTTCAATGTCAATTTTGGCCATTGTATTTCCTTCATTCACTTCGGTATAGGTGACATTTTCTAAACCACATGCTTCAAGTCCGTCTATAATTTCATTTTTGCTCAGACATTCAATGTTTGATTCAATCCGATCGTAATTCAATGACAACATACCTTCCGGTTTTTCGTCAAAAATAGAGTAGGTTCCTGCCGTTAAATTCTCAATAGCTTGATTTCCACTTAGTGAAATGTAGGTGATTTGTCCCTGAGTACGTGTCATCGGGATGAAGTCAATCTTTCCATTTTTCAAATGGATTGGACTTTCACCTTCGTTTTTCTTGTAGAGAGGGAACACAGAAGCTTTTCCAATGGTCAAAGCATTTGGTGCTTTGCGCTGACTCATCTCGGCGATTCTTAAGACTATGGTCGGGAAAAGTGCGTCATCGGTAAAACTTCCAAATGCATCTGTTAAAGCACTTGTGAACAAGAAGGCATTGATCGAACCACCAGAACGCATGAATAGAGGAGCTCCGTTTTGTAGATGAATTAATGCATAGACTTGGTCATTTCCTGATTTTGATGTGCGATAAGCTTGTTTAATTGCTGGAAGGTTTAGATCCTCTTTTTTCTTCTCAAACAAACCATAGAAAAAGCCATCGTCATATTCAAGGCGGTCAATTTTGACTCCGGTATTGAATTTCCCTGTAATTGATGGCATTTGAATATCTGAAAGCAATGCGTTCCATGATCCCATCGAGCATTTCGCACCAGGAAACAAGGCCAAAGTCCCCCCAGTTTCTGTGAATGACTTCAAATCTGAGGCAAGTGCGGAAGGAATCTCGTTTAACCCGTTGATGAAAACAAGGTCAATTCCAGCTAAACGATTGGCCGTGTATTCATTCTGATTGATTGTAGATACTGAATAAAACCGCTCGAGTGCATATACCTGAGCAACAGCAGGGGACGCATCTTCACCATTGATCAATAGTATTTTCGTTTCGCTATCCGTATACCATGAAAAGTAGAAATCATCGTCCCAAAACAACTGTTTGTCATTGACCGTTAAAGTTGCAGACTGATAGCCCGTTTGTTTTTCCGTGAAGTTGATGACGGTTTCAACAGATTTTCCAGCTGGAAGGTCTACGAAGACATCTCGTTGGATAGTTCCACTTTTAAAGGAGAGTTCAGCATTTGTTATGTTCTCTTTTCCAGCATTAACAATGCTTACGGTAAGTTCGCTATTTTGTCTAGCTCTGTGTATAGGTGTTGAAAACCAAACCGAATCGATGTATAAATTTCCTTTTTCTTGTGGAGTAAATTGAATTGGGTAGTAGTAGCCCGCTTGATCCTTTTCAATTTGTTTAAACTGGCTTGTTGATTTTTGAAAGTCGGAGAGAAGTAAGTACTGCCGAGAACCAAGCTTTTCTCCTTCTGCTTCTTCTCGATCAAGAAAGCTACGTTGCCAATCCAGTACATTGTCAATTGACCGGTTTAAAGCTACAGGTTTGATTTTATCAATCATCTCTATGGCCTCGGCTTTGGTGATCAAGCGTTGTTCGAGACCATCCATAGTATTTGTATTCAATAAGATCCGGACGTCAGCTGCAGCTTTAAGAACGATGCCTCGAGCAGTCTCACACGCTTCAGATATCAACTCTCCTTCAGCACCTTTGGCTGTCATAGAGTAGGAATTATCGATATAGATGGCAAGAACAGGACTGCCTCCTTGGGTATTCTTGTTTTCGACAACTTTATACGGCTGTGCAAAGGCGATGATTAGAAATGCAAGTGCCAAAAGCCTTAGCGCAAGTATGAGTAAATGTTTTAAACGTTGGGTAGATCTTGTTTGCTGTTCAAGACGCTGAATGAACTTTAAACTGGAGAAGTATAAGATTTTATACTTTCTGAAATTGAATAAATGAATAATAATGGGAATCGCAAGCGAGAATAGGGCCCAAAGAAATTCAGGATAGACAAATTTCATGAATCAAAAATAGTGAAAAATACGCTTAGAACGTGGTATTCTCGAGGCAATCTTAAAACTTTTCGAAAGCACCAATACCAAAGAGCGCAAAATCATATTTGAAAGTGACTTTGGAATTAAATTCTCGCAAATGAATTATCGTTTTACTCAGTGATTTACAATCTACTTGTTCGAGTTGATTAAAATACATATGACTTTGGTCAAAATGACAGAAAAACATGCTAGGCGTTGAAATATAATAAGTTTATTCAACCCTTGTTTAAAGCAATCCACTAAATTACCCTGTCAATTAATAAGTAATTTTGAACCCAAGTAAATATTTAATTTTTCAAGTGATTTCTATTTGCATAATACATCGATATAAATGCAATATTGGTAATAATTACGATAATCACCAAGGTTGTGTTTGAAAAAGGCATTTCATTTACTTGTGTATATAAATTAACAATAAGAATACTAATAATCGTACTGATAATCGCACCTATTACATACAGGATAAAACCAATTTTTTTAAGATTCCACATTAGTAAGGCGCCAAAAAAGCATAATCCACTAGCGATAGTGCCAATAATCTGAATTGAGATAGATGCCGGAGGATGATTCGTTCCTAGTAATGAGGGAATTCCAATAATCCCCAATAAACCATCTAATACTTCCACGCCTGATCCAATGAAAGTAAGGATACAAATAGTAATTAAAAAAGTAGGTCTAATTATATTTTCTTGCCCCATATTCTTTAATTTAAATTATACACAGTAATTACTTGTAAATGTAATTAATATCCTTTTCAAAAAACTATGTTCATGAAAAAAGGGAATTAAGATTTCATCATGTTAAACAAATAAACCTTTTTGTTTTTTTACTTAATTTGGATTTAATGAAAGATGTTTGATCTTTTGAAATAAATAGTAGTTCGGCTAACAACTGATAAAAATTTAGGGAACAAAATAATTGTATTACAATAAAAGAAATTTTTGGCCTCAATCGTTTAATTTTGAACTAATTTCATTTCGTGTTTAGATAGAAGTTTTAAAACTTTTCAAAAGCACCAATACCAAATAGTGCGAAATCATATTTGACAGGGTCCGCAGCATCAAAGGCTCTTAATCTGTGCATCAACTCATCCAGTGCTTTCCAATCGTCTTGTTTTCGAGTTAAAAGTCCTAGTTCTCGGGCATTGCGTGAGGTGTGTACGTCAAGTGGTAGGTACAATTCGGAGGTCGGAATGCTTTTCCAAATTCCAAAGTCTACTCCCTTTGCTGAATCCCTAACCATCCAACGTAGGTACATGTTGATGCGTTTACAAGCAGAATTGCGCAGTGGATCAGAAACATGCTTCATGCTGCGTTGCAAATCATTTGATTGAAAAAAGACACTTCTGAAAGTTGCAATTCTACCTTTAACACCTTGAATCTCTGGATGGGATGAGAAACATTCTTCAAGATTTGAGTTCTTGTAAATCCGTTGAAGAGAAAGGAAGAATTGATTTAAGTCATCGACATTGAATGTCCGGTGAACAAACGTGCTGTTTTTAAGTGTTTTCAGGGAGAAGTCGCGTACAAAATTCAAAGGCTCATTTTCCATGATGTCAATGAGTTTTTCACCACTTGAAATGATGCCTTTACGCGTTCCCCAGGCAATTGTAGAGATGAGGAAAGCGACAATTTCTATGTCTTCCTTGCGCTCAAAACGGTGGGGTAGCTGAATGGGATCAGATTGTATAAACGCCGAATTTTCGTATTGTTCGGCCTTAAAATCGAGAAATTCTTTGAGATCTTGATCAGTCATTTTGAACAAATACACCGTCGCGCATGGTCAACATACGATCGGCCATTCGAGCAAGCGAATCGTTGTGAGTAACAATGATCACCGTTTGATCAAATTCGTCTCTTAGCTGAATAAATAGGGCATGTAATTCGGCGGCATTTTGAGAATCTAGGTTGCCTGATGGCTCGTCGGCAAAAATGATTTTTGGCTTGTTGATGAGTGCCCTACAAACTGCCGTTCGTTGTTGCTCACCACCAGACAATTCAGATGGTTTGTGGTTAGCTCGGTCTTTCAATCCAAGTCGTTCAAGCAAAACCAATGCTTCATTTCGCGCTTCTTGCATGCTAACGCCTTTTATCAAAGCGGGAAGCATCACATTTTCAACGGCTGTAAATTCAGGAAGCAATTGATGAAACTGGAAGATGAAGGAAATCTCTTGGTTTCGAAACGCCGATAATTTCTTTCCATTGAGGGTAAAAGGATTCGTCCCACCAATTTCAAGGGTACCTTGATCAGGTGAATCAAGTGTTCCTAATATCTGAAGTAGTGTTGTTTTTCCAGCGCCAGAAGATCCCACAATCGCAACAATCTCTCCTTTGGCTACCGACAAATCGAGGCCTTTAAGGATGTGTAAATCGTTGTATGATTTATGGATGTTCTTGGCAACTAAGATCATTTATTCATTTTTAAGGTATGTCCCATTTTGTCGCGCTTCGTCATCATATACAGCTCGTTATGTTCATTGCTTTCAATCTCCAGTGGAACTGTTTCAACAATCTCCAAACCGTATCCAACCAATCCTGTTCTTTTCGTAGGATTATTGGTGAGAAGTCGCATTTTCTTCACACCAAGATCACGTATGATTTGTGCTCCAATCCCATAATCGCGTTCGTCGGGTTTGAATCCAAGTTTTACATTGGCCTCCATGGTATCGTATCCTTGTTCTTGTAGTTCGTAGGCTTTTAGTTTATTGATTAAGCCAATGCCTCGTCCTTCTTGATTCATGTAGATGATTACACCTTTACCTGCTTCCTCAATCATATCCATGGCTTTGTGTAACTGTGGACCGCAATCGCAACGGCAAGAACCAAAGATGTCCCCTGTTAAACACGACGAGTGGACGCGCACAAGCACTGGTTCATCCTTTTCCCAAGAACCTTTCACTAAGGCGAGATGTTCTTGTCCAGAGTTGGTGTCACGGAAGGCGTGGAGCTGAAAGTTTCCATATACGGTAGGCATCTTTACATTGACAAGTCGTTCGATTAAAGACTCATTTTTGATGCGGTATTCAATCAAATCTTCAATGGAAACGATTTTCAAATCAAATTTCTGTGCAATTTCCATCAGTTGTGGAAGTCGCGCCATAGTTCCATCTTCATTCAGGATTTCAACGATAACGCCAGCAGGCTCAAATCCAGCGAGGCGGGACAAATCGATGGCTGCTTCGGTATGACCTGCACGACGAAGAACACCTCCTTTTTTCGCACGTAACGGGAAGATATGTCCTGGCTTCCCAAGTTCATCAGGATGTGTGTCTGGATTGATTAATGCCTGAATTGTTTTTGAGCGATCACTGGCAGATATTCCAGTCGTACAGCCATGACCATTGAGGTCAACTGAAACTGTAAATGGTGTCTCGTAAGTTGCTGAATTTGAGCGAACCATAAGGTCAAGTCCTAGTTCATCACAGCGGTCTTCTACCAATGGTGCGCAGATCAAACCTCGTCCATGGGTGGCCATGAAATTGATGATTTCAGGAGTAACATTTCGTGCTGCAGTTAGGAAATCTCCTTCGTTTTCGCGCTCCTCATCATCCACTACGATAATCACTCTACCTTTTTGAATTTCTTCAATCGCCTCTTTAATCGTATTCAGCTTAATATCCATTGCTTTTTTTTCGTGGTATAAAATTACACTAAATCTATCATTGGACACAGGGAATTGTCCGTTTTATCATTCATTCAAGATTCTCGCATCAGTTCAATCAATTGCCCATTGGACCGAATCCAGTTGTAGTTGTCGCGAACGAAATCTTGACCGTTTCGCGCAATTTTTTCGTAATAGTCTTTATTGGAAAGTAATTCTTGAATGATCGAAATAAATTCGTCAGCGGTATGTGCAATACAAATCGACTCACCATCCAGTGCACCGATTGGATCCCCAGCGAGCTTTGTTGTTATGCATGGAATCCCGAGTGCCATTGCTTCAAGTAATTTATTTTGCATGCCGGTTCCAATCATCATTGGAGCGACAAAAATTCGTCCACGACAGTAGGCCTCCCGAATGTCATCAACCCATCCGAGTAGTTCAATGTTCTCTTCTTTGCAGATTTTCTGGACGAGTGCTGATGGTGTAGCACCTGCTATGAGACAAGAAATGTTTTTTGCTTTATGGAGAATTTGCGATGAAATGTATTCAACCGCTTCAATATTTGGAGCATAACTTAGATTGCCGATAAAAACAATGTCTTTATCCGTTTTAATTTGTGGACGTTCAAAGAACGAAGGGACAATACCATTAGGTATACAAAGGATATTTTTTCTCTTCGGATGGAATATGAATGCTTGATCCTGACTACTTATGATAGTCGCATGTTCGAAATAGTCAAAGATGCGAACCTCGTAATTTTTTAAACGAATGGATTCATTACGAAATAGCCGTTTCGCATACCATGGTGCATGATCAATTCTGCGTTCCATTCCTTTCGAAAGGGCATCCATATAGTCAATTGTTTTGGGGCAATCGTGGTAATCTTTAATGTACTCTGCCGAGCGAATAAGTTGACAGTAGATGTGATCAGGTTTGATTTCCTTTAAAAGTGCGTGCATTCGACGTTCATTCTTGTTGGAATAAAAAAAGCCGACTTGAAATGGTCTTTGAGAAAATAAACACAGAAACAAATTGAATGCAATGGTCAATCGACTGCGTTTAAATACTTCAACTCTAGTACAATAACCCGATATTTTCTCAAGTGATGATTGTGGAACATCTTTGTCATTGATTGCAAATAAGACAACATTATATACCTCCGAAAGTCCAATGATTTGGTAGTACGCACGCAATTTATCTCCTTTTTCTAACGGATAAGGAAAGCGTGGCAATACAACCACCAATGTTGGCTTATGGTTATCGAAGACTTTCATTCAAATCATTGGCTATTTGTTTTGGCGAGTAGTTTTTCTTAATGAATAACCTCGAGTTTTTGCTGTATTTTTCTTTTAATTCCTCGTTGCCATTTAAGGCGATAGCTTCTGTAATAAAGTCATCGATTGAATCAGCCACCGACATGCAGTCTAAGCAGGCGATTCCTTCTTTTCCCATGTTTGTAGTAACAATAGGTGCACCAATGCTCATGGCTTCAAGTAATTTGATGCGCACGCCAGAACCGGATTGTAAGGGGAGAAGTAATGTCCCGGAATTGCGCATAAACTCCATGCTGTCAGGAACAAATCCAAGACATGAGATGCCTTCACCTTCAATCAACTGATCGGTACCTGAACCTGCAATGGTTAATAGAGCTTCTGGAATCTTTGATTTTATTCGAGGGAAAATAACGGAAATCAAAAGTTCAGCTACCTCCTTGTTTGGTGCCCAATCCATTCCTCCGATGAAAAAGAAATGATTGTGTATCGTTTTCGTTGAATTTTCGTCTTGATCGATGGAAACAGGAATTTCTACAATAGGGGTTTTAATACCCAGTTGGACGAATTTCTTTGAATCTTCAGGTGAAATTGAAAAAATACCATCGACACTATTCAATAGTTTAATTTCATCTTTTTGAAGCGCTTGTGCTAAAATTCGGATGAGGAAAGATTTTCCTGATGGCTTCGAATTTTGCGCTAATGCCTTCCAAATCTCATGTTCCACATTGTGGGTTCTGATATATACTTTTGAGCTAGAATTGAGCCGAATCTGATCCAGACATGCCGCAGAATATAAGCCGTCTAGGATAATGGCATCAAAGGATTTCGATTGGATAAGTTCTTTGATTTTTTGGTTAAGTTCTGCTGTACGGAACCGACTCAAATGGTATGATACGCCACTTATTGTTTTCGTAAAAAGGCATAATGGTTTTATCTTGGTGTCAATGAGGACAGATTGAAGATCAATGGATTTTTTTATTTCTTCCGGCCATTTGTCTTGGTTAAAAGGATGCTTGTGTGTTTCGAAAGTCAAATGCGTGATTTCATGGTTACCACGAAGAAGTGCGCCTAAAAAACGCTGTATGGCAACACAACCACCATCTAAAGCGGGATAAGCTGGTTTACTTGTGATGTAGAGCAGCCTCATTTTGATTTGTTGCGTTTGAATCGTTTTAGCCAAGCTTCCTTGTCAAAAACTGGTGAGTCATTGGCTGCAGAGCGCATCAGAATAATAGCAATTGGCAACAAAACCATTGATGCAAACCACATTCCGATGAAAGGAGAAACAACTTGTGACGCAGCCAAACTATCACCAATACTGATAAGTACAAAATAAATCATGAAAAGAAGTGCAGCAATGACTACTGGTGCACCAAATCCACCACGACGAACAATCGCACCCAAAGGTGCACCAATGAAAAACAACACAATAATCGCGAAGGTCAAGGCAAACTTCCTGTGAAACTCAATCCAATAGGTATTCAAATCTATCTCCATAACACGGATGTATTCGTTTTGTCCGTCAAGGTTTTGATTCTTGCGTCGAATCTTTGCCTGTGCAGATTGTAACGAAGTGATTTTATCCGTTTCATTTAAGTCTTCATAGCGAATCACTTGCGGATCTTCATCGATAAATGCTTGATTGGGTTGAACAGCTGTTTTTTCTCCTTTAAAATAAAGTGCTTGAAAGTAGGCGTGGTCATTTTTTATGCTAGAAAGAAAGTTGTCTGTTATTTTATTGGCATTTAAACGGACAGAATCTACAGCGTGATAAATTTGAAACACGTTGAGCATCTCATGTTTATCTGTAAAAAGGTCTTCTTCGGATCTGTTTAGGGCGAATCCTGAAAGATCAATTTTATAGGTAGCCGCTTCAAAAGAGGATCTTCGTGAAGGACGATTGCTGTTTTCGGACCGCAATATCTGTCCATTGGGAGTGAAAACAGGAGACTGTGGTGCTAGTTCTTCCGTTACGTAACCATCCTTCAATTCAAAAAACAAGTACTTCCCATTTTCTGACTTGTAAATTTTTCCCTCTGCGGCACGAATAGTTTTTATCGTTTGTGGATCAGTGTGGTCGTGAAGCAATATTCCCTTGAATTGATTATCAGAACCCTCATCCACTTTAATGGCATATCCATCCAATTCGTTGCTATACACACCTGGAGTGAGAATGGCAGATATTTTCGTGTTTTGAATGTCATAAATGAGTGAATGCCATTTTAAATTCGCCACGGGAATGACGTAGTTCGCGAAATAGAAAGTTCCGCAAGCAATAATGAAAACTACCACTGCCAATGGTCGCATGATTCGATAAAGTGAAAGTCCACTTGCTTTTAATGCCGTAAGCTCATTGTTTTCGGATAAATTCCCGAAGGTCATAATGGACGAGAGTAGTGTTGCTAAAGGCAGGGCCAATGGAATCAAACTCGCGGAAACATAAAAAAGAAGTTCAAGAATTACCCATGAACTCAAGCCTTTACCCATTAAATCATCGATGTATTTCCAAAGAAACTGCATAATCAGTATGAACATCGAAATAGCTAAGGTCACAAAAAAAGGACCTACGAACGAACGAATACTGAATACATAAAGACGCTTCAAACGATTGAAATATAAATATATCGTGTAAAGTTAAGAAACGAAATCAAGCGAACACTATTGTAACGGTGACAAAGCGAGACCACTTTAGTTCAGTTATTAAACGTAAATTTTTCAGTGAGCTAAGCGCCAAGAACGCGACGAAGATTGCTGATTTGTTTTTCCCAAAGACGACGTGATTCATCCACTTCATCTTCTTCAGCAAAATCAGTAACTGTCATAATCACAGCCTTGGTCATTGGATCAACTGTAATCGTCATTTCAAAGTACGTATCCATGTCTTCTTCCTCGTCTTCAATCCATTGAAAACGGATTCCAGCGTTGGGTTTGCGACTAATCAATCGTGCACTTTGCATACTGCCATCCCAAAAGAATGTGTATTCATCATCCTTAATGTTCACATTGTCAGCAAACCATTCAGAAAGCCCACTTGGCGTCCCAATCATGTTATCCAATACACGTGGAGAAGTTTTTAAAAGGAACTCTAAATCGAATTTCACTTTTTCAGATACAGTAGTCGCCATTTTGTTTAATTTCGCAGTTAGTTATCGCAATATAAGTAAATCTTCTCAATGGCACTCGTTCACTCATTTGAAAAATCTGGAAATACCCTCTTTAAATACCGCGGACAACTGCCAATTATTCTATTTCTTCTGTCGGTTCCTGCTGTTTATTTTACTGATTATCAGTGTTTAACTGATAATAAAGAGCTCTCCATGTTCTTGTTGATAACTTGTTGTGTGTTTTCTTTTGTTGGACAGGTAATTCGTGCCATTGCTATCGGTACAAGTAATAAAAATACGTCCGGAAGAAATACGAAGGAGCAAGTAGCGGAGGCGTTAAATACAAAAGGGATCTATTCTACAGTTCGACATCCTTTGTACTTGGGGAATTATTTCATGTGGATTGGTATCGTAATGTTTACTTACAACATTTGGTTTATCTTACTTTTCTCATTGATTTTCTGGTTGTATTACGAGCGTATCATGTTTGCGGAAGAGCGCTTCCTAGAGAGAAAGTTCGGCCAACCTTATGTTGATTGGTCGAATAGTGTGCCTGCCTTTTGGCCCAGTTACAAGCGTTTTATTCCAAGCGAGATTCCATTTTCAATGAAAACGATTCTTCGTCGGGAGTATTCAGGAGTGACAGCAACGATCATCAGCTTTGTGTTCGTTGACTTTCTACGTACATGGTTTACAAGTGGTGAAGTGCAGTTTACAATCAACCAAGGAATCATCATCGGTATAGCTTTGGCGATTTCCTTGGTATTGAGATCATTGAAACATTACACCAAAATTTTGTTCGAAGAAGACCGTTCATAATTTGGAAGTTAAATTTAACTGGCCTAACTTAGAATAGTTAAACTTACAAACACATGAAACCACATGCTACTCGAGCGGCAATTTTTGCTGCTCATCTCTATTTTTTATCTCCAGTTTTTTCTCAATCCATCCATCAAGAGGAACTAGAACGCTACAATGCAACGGGAAAAACAAGTGCTGAATATTATGAGAAAAATGCACCACCTCGAAATCAATCTTCGGGTAAATTAAACTGTAACCTCGAATCTACCGTTTATGGCTGGCATCCTTACTGGATGGGAAGTGCATATACCAACTACCGTTGGGATTTACTAAGTCACTTGTGTTTCTTCAGCTATGAAGTTGATCCCGCAACAGGAGGACCAATTTCTACGCATGGATGGAGCACAAGTGCAGCCGTTACAACAGCCTTGACACAAGGAGTGAAAGTGACACTCTGCGTGACATTATTTTCTGGGCATTCCACATTTTTGAACAGTTCAACAGCGAAGCAAAACCTAATTACGCAACTCATCAATCTTGTTTCTACGCGAGGTGCGCATGGTGTAAATATTGATTTCGAGGGTATACCTAGCAGTCAGTCAGTGAACTTCGCAAATTTCATGGTGGATCTTGCCAATCAAATGCATGCCGCAATTCCCGACTCAGAGGTGAGCACCGTCTTGTATGCGGTCGATTGGAATTCAGTATTTAACTTTTCCATTATGGAACCTGAGGTCGACCAATATGTGGTGATGGGCTATGATTATTACTACACTAATAGTGCAACGGCTGGACCCGAAGACCCGTTGTATCAATTCGGAAATACCTACAATTATACCTTATCACGAACGATTACCGATTATTTACATGACGGTTGTCCAGCTGATAAGCTTATTTTGGGATTACCTTATTTCGGGCGCGAATGGTCGACGACATCTTTAGCGATACCTTCAGGGACTACAGCTTCTGGTGTGGCGCGAACATATTCTACCGTTCGAGCAAATACATCTGGCAATTATTCGTCAGCCAACCATACCTTTCGAAATGATTGCCGATCAGATCATTATGGATTTCTCAATGGTACCATTCCAAAACAATGTTTCATCACGAAAGAAGCTGCATTTGCAGAGAGACTGGCTCATGTGCGTAGAGCAGGTATTGGCGGAATTGGTATATGGGCGCTTGGTTATGATGGCGGATACGATGAGCTATGGAATACCATCGAAACCTATTTGACGGATTGTTATGAAGAACCTTGTTCTGGGATCATTCATGATTTTGGAGGTCCTGAAAAGAATTACTACAACGATGAAAATTACACTTGGACGATAGCGCCGCCAGATGCTGCATCCATAGACGTTAGTTTTAGCAGTTTCGATGTAGAAACAGGTTACGATTACTTGTATATCTATGATGGTCCAACCATTTTATCTCCACAAATTGCAGGAAGCCCTTTTTCAGGAACGAATTCACCTGGTTCATTCTCCTCTTCGTCAGGCGCCTTGACTTTTCGATTTACTTCCGATGTTTCAACAACCAAGCCCGGGTTTATGGCTACCTACCAATGCCATCAAGGTCCTCCATCTGCATCATTTTCAGTGCCTTTAGTGACTATCTGCCAAGGAGATTCAATCTTGTTGACCAACACCTCATTGCATGCTACGAATTATCTGTGGTCATCTAGCGAGGGGACATTCAGTTCGACAATGGTCGCTAATCCTTGGTTTACGCCGCAGGGATCTGGTATGTTTTCAATCAGTTTAATGGCGAGTAATTCATTTGGAAGTAATCAATCTACACAACAAGTGAGTTTTATGGTTCAACCCAATGCAACAGCACTTTTTTCGCCAAGTACTTTTCTAACAACGCTGCCTAATGCTTTGGTGCAATTCACGAATGCCAGTACGAATGCGATTTCGTATCAATGGGATTTCGGCGATGGAACACAATCGACTGTTCAGTCACCCGGGCATCAATACACGACATCAGGAGATTTTCAAGTGACATTGATTGCTGAATCTACCTTGTGTAAAAGCGATACGCTTATTCAAGAGATTACCGTTGGTTTTTTAGAACTGAAGGAGAATGATTCTACAACGTTGGTTTATCCAATTCCCTTTGAGGATGAATTGTTGCTCCAAGGATTATTGCCTGAATGGTGCAGAATTTTTGATATGGCTGGTAGGTTGGTATTTGAGTCGGATAGCATTCAAAACGGCCACATCACTGGATTGGGAATATTGCAACCAGGTGCCTATTTTCTTGTTTTAGGAAAAAATAACGTTCATTGGTCTGTCAGAATTTATAAAGATTGATTCAAATGAGCTGTTTTATCCTTAATTTTTAAATTTTCATTCTATTCAAAAACCTCACCTCGCTCCAAATGCTGAGGAACAACTCTTGCCGTATCATTTTCGATAACAACATGCAGTCGTTTCACTTGTTTTGTCGCGTTCATTACGATTTCGTAGTGGAGGATTTTCTCGTTTCCTTCAGTGGTTATGTTTGTCAATTTCATGGCGTAGCCTAGATCAAGATTTCGGTAAATATTGATTAATTTCTTCTTCCCGTATTTCTTGATTGTAGAACTAGATGTATATGTCAGCATTTTTGAATAATCGCCAACCTTGTAATAGGTTTTGAATAAATTCCCAAGGTTTGTTCCCATCATGAATGCTGGATTTGACATGTCGAAGTTTTCAGTTTGTTCTTCAACATTTTCCTTTTCAATCGACTGTGGTTTGGAATTTTCTTTGGCCTTTTGACCTTTAGGTTCGGTTGAATTATCGTTCGTGCACGAACCAAGTATCGGAACAATGAATAGTGACGTAATCAAGTGGAAAAGAGAAATTCTTATCATAGGAGTTTTGGATGGAATTGGGATTAAAAGTAATTAATGTTCGTGCTGAAATTCAAAAATTGTTTCATTACGGTGTACCTGTCCTTTTTTCAACGCTATGCTCGGAAAATTTGGCTGATTCGGTGCATCAGGATATCCCTGTGCTTCAAAACAAATTCCACTTCTCGAATGATAATGTATACCGTCTTTTCCCGGAATGTCTGTCTGCCCTCCAACGTAGATGTGTAGTATGGGTTGATTGGTTTGAATTTTTAGGGTTAACATGGAATGAACACATTTCAGTTCAGCGGCTATTTTACGTGAATGGTCTAAAATAAAACTCGTGTCGATTTTACCAGAACAGGACTTGAATTTCGTGAAATCTGGGTTCTGGTTTTTTAGAGGAATGACATTGCCTGTTGGTATCAGCTCGTTGTCTACTTCGATCGTATGTGTTGAATCAATCTTCAATTCATGATCTTCCAATGATTGTGCATGTCCTGATAAATTAAAATAATTGTGCTGGGTTAAATTTAAAATGGTGTCTTCGGTGCTGGTTGCAGTCATTTCAATCGAAACGGCATTGGACTCGAGTAGTGTGTATTTCACAA
>Ga0315908_10000239_pt1 | contig 43343 bp, 33 predicted proteins | sample LakEriMetagenome_12_FD_203520 | JGI IMG/M metagenome (GOLD analysis project Ga0315908, IMG submission 203520) | Freshwater fungal communities from buoy surface, Lake Erie, Ohio, United States - Buoy 4 MA124 | ecosystem: Environmental > Aquatic > Freshwater > Lake > Lake biofilm | place: USA...
CGTCGGCGGGACGCTGGTCGATACGTTGACGGGTCCCAATGCATCAACAACTTGGACGGTCAGCGGATCGAACGCGGGTTCGGTTGTGGTAGGCCCTAGCGCGATCGCCTTCAGCGGGATCGAGAATGTGACTGGGGGAACCCTGAACGATCAGTTCCTGTTCACCGCCAGCGGCGCGCTGACCGGCACGTTGACCGGCGGCTCAGGGGTTGACGTCATCGATCTCTCCGCGATCGCCACGGGGATCGATCTGCAGCTGGGGACGAACACGGGAGTCGCTGGGGTTATCGGGAAGCTGTTGACGGTGGAGCAGCTAGTGGCCAATGGTGCCAACAGCAATCGAGTCCTTGGTTCCAACGTTGCCACCCCCTTTGTGATCGACACCGCAGGGAAGATTACGGCGGGTGGGATCATCGCGACCAACATTCGGACGATCGTCGGCGGGACGCTGGTCGATACGTTGACCGGTCCCAATGCAGCGACCAACTGGACGATCAGCGGATCGAACGCGGGTTCAGTTGTGGTAGGCCCCAGCGCGATCGCCTTCAGAGGGATCGAGAATGTGACGGGCGGGACCCTGAACGATCAGTTCCTGTTCACCGCCAGCGGCGCGCTGACCGGAACGTTGACCGGCGGCTCAGGGGTTGACGTCATCGATCTCTCCGCGATCGCCACGGGGATCGATCTGCAGCTGGGAACGAACACGGGAGTCGCTGGGGTTGTCGGGAAACTGCTGACGGTGGAGCAGCTAGTGGCCAATGGTGCCAACAGCAATCGAGTCCTTGGTTCCAACGTTGCCACCCCCTTTGTGATCGACACGGCAGGGAAGATTACAGCGGGTGGGATCATCGCGACCAACATTCGGACGATCGTCGGCGGGACGCTGGTCGATACGTTGACGGGGCCCAATGCATCAACAATTTGGACGGTCAGCGGTCCGAATGCCGGTTCGCTCCAACTGGGAGCGAATGCCATCGCGTTTAGCGGCGTCGAGAATCTGATTGGCGGGACGGGCGATGATGACTTTACGATCGCACCGACTGGCAGCTTGACGGGTGGTTTGCAGGGAGGATCCGGTACGGGAAGGAACTCTTTGAGTTATGCCGGTTGGAGTTCTTCGGTGGTGGTGAATCTGTCGCTGACGACAGCAGGCAATGCGACTGCCATCGCGGGAAGCACCCTGGGCATATCGATGGTTACGGGTGGGCAAGGCAATGACACGATTACCGCTCTTGCTTCGCTGTCCAGCGTGCTGGTTGGCAATGGTGGAAACGACATTCTTACAGGGGGTGCTGGACGCGACATCCTGGTAGGAGGATTGGGCAACGACACGATTCAAGGAGGCAGCGGCGACGACATTCTGATCGGTGGTTGGACCAGTCTCGATGCGCAGCCGAATGCTTGGAGATCGATTCTGGCGGAATGGCAGTCGACTCGCAGCTACGCGCAGCGAACCAGCAACATCCTAGGTGTGGGGACTGATCCGCGGTTGAATGGTGAGTTCTATTTGAATCGAAGTACCGATCTGGTGGCCGACACGGTTTTCGGGGAACTGGGTTCCAGCGATCAGCTGACTGGTGGTTTGCAGCAGGATTGGTTCTTTGGAGAACTGTTGGAGGTGACGGACCTTGCGTCAACGGGGACAGCCCCAGAGCGGCGCGACTAAAACCGTGGGCGATCGAGCCGATAAGCGATCGATCTGGCCGAAAGGTTCTTTCGGCGATCGCCAGACGCACGTTCGGTCGCTCATCGGCTGGTGGTCTGGTTGGGAAACTTCCTTAGGGACTTTCTTCCAACTCGCCTGAGCCCAGAGGCTCCCAAGGTACGTCGGTGAAGCGAACGACGAGCCGTCTTTGCGTCTGGCACCATCCAGAACGGACCGTCACGGTCACTTCCTGTTCTCCCGACTTGAGCGTCGAAACAAACCGTTCGTTCTGCTTCTGATTCGCCTCGCGTTCTGCTGTTCCAGTCCATTGTATCTCTGCCCCTTGGGGGGCCCCATCGACCACCACTAGAGGTGGAACCCCCAATAAGACTTCTTTCGAGAGATCGATTGGCTCACCCTTCAGCGTGACATGGACCTGCACGGCTGCATCCAGAAGTCGCTGTGCTCGACGATGGTTGAAACCGAACCAGCCAGCGACCAAGAGCAGAGGCAGAAGCAACCCAACCAGCCAACGGATCGCTGAAAAGTGTTCGGTGGTTGGCGAGAGCTTTCGCGACGCGAGATCCCACGGGACCTCTGGATTAGAAAACCGCTCATGAATCAATTTCGCCGAGATGGAGCGACATTGAAGCGTCTGGTCGCTTCTGGCCCGATGAAGTCCAATCCATCGCGGTTTGGCGTTCAGGGACCTCACGGCTCCAAAGAGATAAGGAATCCCAAAAACCCCACCGCCGCTCATTCCCGGCCGAGTGTCTGATCCCGTCAATACCACGGCTCCTTCGGTTTCGCTACGAAACAGAAAGGGACCGGATGTGGTTGCCTGGGTGATTCCTTGTTCCAGGCCTGCCAGGCCACCGGGGTAACCTGAAACCTCTGCGCGAATGGGCCAAAGTCGATGATTCGTTCGCTCCAGACTCTCCAGATGCCAGTCCTCCAACCAGATTCCGGGACGCAGCGCGTCGTTGCTGTCGAGGATTTCCAGGACCACCCAATCCTTCGACAGGTCTTTGCGATCCGCTTCTGGCAAAGGTCTGGGATCGGGGTCCTGGATCTCGCGAACGATTCGGACCTTGCAGGACTGCGAGTCAGAAAGTCCCACACCGGGTGGCCAAACACGAATCCAGGATGGATCGACGAGGGAGCCAGCGCCTTCGCTTCGATCGTCGTGGCTTTTCCGCAGGACATGGGTGCAGGTCAGCAGAAAAGTCCTTGGTTCGGCTTTCGCTAGACCGCCATTCTTCTCTGGATGTGTCGGACACAATTTGATCGCTACGGCGCTGCCTTCCAGCATGCGATTGTCCGTCAGTTCGCAGCGCACATACCAGATGACATCCTGCGGAATTCTCATCGAATGAAAAACCTTCGCTGGTCCACCATGTTTTGCTGACTCCCTGCCTAGGCCGATTTCACTTCGGGTCCAGCAGCCTTTTCGCCTTATCGCGAACTTCGTTGGACTGCTGATACTCGCTTAGCAGTTCGATTCCTTCACTACGATTGGTTCCATGCCGTTCGAAATACTCGATCGCTTCAAAAAAAGCAGCAGCGTATCTTCCCGTCGTATCCTCCTTGGCATGGAGCGAGATGAATTGATGGACCAAGTCGTCTTTGCCTGGGCCCAGCGACCCCAAGAGCGATTCGATCACGGGCGGCTGGGGGTTGTCGGATTGAAGCAATCGGCTGATTGCCTGCTGCAGCGTGGGGCTATTGGTCTTATTCGCGATCCAGACGGCTCGTCGGGTGTTCATCGCGTCTTCGGCCATCCTGGATGCCAGATTGTCGATCGCCTGGGCGTCTCCGAGATAAGCCGCCAAGTCGCACCAAGGGCTAGTGTCAAAACCTTCAATATTTTTTCGAATGTCTACGATGTGAGGCTGAAGTTCCTGGACAAAGGTGTCACGATCCAAGTTGCTGGCAATCAGAAACGGGATTGTCTGCTCCAAGTAGTAGTTCGGGGTGTTGCTGTTCGTTTCCTCGCTTGCAGTATTGTCGCGGCGCGCCTTCAATGCATCGGAAAACTTTTGGAGCAGTGCCTGAGGTCGATCGGCGGCAAACAGCAGCAGGAGATTTCCATTTTCGAAGGTTGCTAGTTCCCCGATGGAACGCTGAGACAATCGATCCAGGATCCGATCGGCATCCGCATCGCTGCCTGCGGCTCGTAGGAGGCTGTAGGCATCCAGCAGATCGTGATCTGGTACGGGATCATCTGCACTGGCGAGTTTTCCGGCATCCGTCACCAGAGCGGGTTCTTGTTGGATCATCGACCGGAGAAAGTCGCCAGTCGGCTTGAGAAGTAATGCGGTGTTGGGCGCCTGAATACGAAAAGGCTGTCGATCGACAATTTTCACTTCGGCTCGTCGATTCGTACCAGCTACCGAGTACGAAGCCCAAACCGATGCCTCGGCCATCAGCGAGCGATCGGCGTTGAAGTAAATCGGGAACTGGAATTTGTCCCCTTGGTTCAGACGCAGGTTGATCTCCTTTTCAGCGAACGCCTGACTTGCTTTTTCGGGTGCGACCTCAAAAGAAACGCCATAGACTTTGCGGCGAGTGATCTCCCTGGTTCTTGATTCTGGAGCCAACATCCACGTGGCTTCCGGAAGTTTCAGGTACCACAGCGAGAAGAAGGTTGGAGTATCTTCCAGCGGAGTCCCGAAGGCATGCAGGAGGTCCATTTGGAGTGCATCGCGTGTGCATGCGATCGGCTGAAGAGCTAGGTAGTTGGATGCCTCGACAGCGCCTTCCATCGACCTGTCTTTGATTTCGAACTGGTAGGTTGCCGGGGCAGGTCCTGATCCCAAAGAACGAGGGACGGCGACGCGGTACTCCGATGTTTCCGCGATCTCCTCGACGGCACCGAACGAACGACGCGATACTTTGGGTCTTCGGGTGGACTTGGACACCAGATAGTCGATTCCGAGGAACGACATCCCCAGTCTGCCGGTGCGATGAAAGAAGAATTGATCGCTGCGATTGGTCAGCTTCCAGAGAGCGTCTTTCCTAGGAAGGACTTCGTCGCCTCGGTAAATTCCTTCGATCTCCGCGAAGGGATGGAACTCCCATTCTGGGGTGTCGCCCCAGCCGATGTTGGTGATTCGGACGCCGACGCGGTCGAGCATCTTGAAGGTTTGGCAGACCAGTTGGGGAGTTCTGTCGACCTGGACATTGTCCAGTTCCAACCGCAACGAATCGAAAACGATCGGCTGCGATTGATTGATCGTGCTTTCGAATTCAACGTAACCCGGCTGATATCCTGGGATTGAACTGAGGAATGTCTTGCTTTCCTGACAAACTGCAGTTCCGGCAAGCGAGTAAACCAGCCAACAGGCAAGAAGGGTGCGCTTCAGACTACGAGGGATGAAGAGGATCATGGAAGAGTATCCTGTGGTTTGGGTCACTTGGCATTCCATGTCCCGGAATCCAAGCATTGGAACGGATCAGCAACTCTCGCGATCTCTGAAGTTTTTTGGCCGTCGTCCGAAGAATCCAGAACGACGAATCGAGCACGCCATTGGTTGGGTTCGACTTGCCGAGTGCGTGCTGCTGAGGGTTGGGGTCTCCTTCAAAAAAATCGATCGGTACCCGTAGCGAATCGAGAACTGGGCCGTTCTGAGAGAAGTGTACAGGAGCGGGGGTAGGCATCCACCATCTCCCTATCCAAACTAGCCGCTTCGTTTTGCCTTCACAAGTCGATGGCTTGATGGCAAGGAGCTTCGGCCATTAGACCGGTGCACCGCTGTAGAGCGACTGGATCACCTGGCCATTTCGCAAATGATGGGGTCGCTGGAGCGGGTCGGTGAGCAGGGCGTCGTGCGGGACTCCCAGTGCGTGGAAGATCGTCGAGCAGACATCGGCGGGTGAGAAGGAACTCGAGATGGGATAGGCGGCATGGGCATCGGTTTGACCGATCACCTGGCCCCCAAGGATGCCAGCCCCCGCGAACAGACCCGAGTAGGCGTGTGCCCAGTGATCGCGACCGGGGATCTTTTCGCCCGGCAAGGTCGACACCTTGGGAGTGCGTCCAAATTCCCCCATGACGACGACCAGCGTCTGTTCCAGCAGCCCGGAGGCAGCTAGGTCGGTCATCAGAGCTTCCAGGCCCTGATCGAGTTGCGGGAGGAGGGTGTTCTTGAGTCGTCCCCAGTTGTCGACATGGGTATCCCACGTCTGCACAATTCCCATGGCTGCCTGGACCATAGGCACCCCGGCTTCGACCAGCCTGCGTGCCAGGAGGAGGGACTGGCCGAACTTGTTGCGGCCGTAGCGATCGCGATCGCTATCGGCTTCTCGGGTCAGCTGAAATGCCTGCTCCAGTCGCTCCGAGGAGAGCAGCTTGTGCGCCAGTTGCTGCTGGTCGCGGAAGGATGTGAGGCTGTTGGCCGATGAGGGGGCAAGGCTAGAGTTGAACTGGTCTAGCAGTTGACGTCGGCTGTTGAGCCTTGCTGGATCGATCCCGTCACGGCGTGACAGCGCATCGACGCGAAATCCTTCTGCGCTGGGGTCGGCGTTGATCTGCCAGGGATCGTGTTTGGCTCCTAGAAACCCCGCATGCTGGCCGGGCCACGTGAGTGGACCTTCGATGTAGTAGTTGGGTAGCGTGACGCCAGTCGGGATCCCATCGCTGCGTGGGCGGAGGTAATCGAGCGCGGCGGCAAAATTCGGAAAATCGCTCCGCGACTCCACCCGATCTAGATCCGAACCACCGCGGGGCAGGGGTGTCTCACGGCCGGTCAGCGCCACATGGGTAGCCAGAAGATGGTTGTGCTCCCGATGAGCCATCGTGCGGAGGATCGCCCAGCGATCGGTCTGTCTGGCCAGTCGCGGCAGATGCTCGCTAAGCCGAACCCCAGCAAGGGTTGTCCCGATCGTCCCGAATTCGCCTCGCACCTCCACCGGCGCATCGGGTTTGGGATCGAGCGTATCCAGCTGACTGGGGCCGCCGCTGAGCAGTACCAGAAGGACCGACTTGGCCTGCCCAAAGCCATCCTCTCCAGGCTGCTGGCCAGCCTGAGATGCGTGAGGCATTGGAAGCAGCGAACCGGCGACTCCCATGCCCGCCATGCGCAGCACACCTCGTCGGTCGATCGCAAAGCGTGGTTGTTTCATGGTCAGGCGGGGCCTTTGCGCTACGTTCTTTTTTTTGCCAACCTCTTCATGATAGCTGGGGCAGGCGATCGATCGCCATAGCGAAGGAGAGATCGGCTCAAGCGATCTGGCAGTGGAGGCATCGGACCAAGTCTTCTTCTTTTCCTGAAGAATCTCCTTTTTCGTGTCCATCTGGTGCGGGAAGGGTTAATGATACCGGTGAGCTGATTTCGAGGGAGGGCAGGGGATGGACGAGCCAATCAAGCATGCGGCCAGGCAATGGACGCTGGTTCAGCCGGTGATCTCGGCCTGGATTCGGTCGGTGATCCACGACAAGTCGGCGTGCGAGGACATCCTCCAGGAGACGGCAGTCGCGGTCTTGGAGTCCGCCGCGAGGTATGACGCGCAGCGTCCGTTTCTTCCCTGGGCGATGGCGATTGCCCGCAATCAGATGCGACTTTATCTACGACGTCATCGTCGAGATCGATTGGTCTTCAGCGATCCGACGATCGACCTGTTGGCGGAGACCTTTGAGCGTTCATCGGATGGGTGGTCGGCGTCGCTGGAGCATCTCGACGATTGCCTTCGGAAGCTGGCGCCACAAGCCGCTGGGCTTTGCATGCTGCGCTACCGCGATGGATTGGGATTACCCGAGATAGGAGAGCGACTGGGGATGAGTGTAGCGGCCGTGTCCAAGGCACTTCAGAGGGCTCGCGATGCTCTACGTGAATGCATCATGAAACGTCGTTCGCAGGAGGGGCATCCACGATGAGCGATGCGAACGATTGGGTAGAGGGAGCGATCTGGAGGTACTTCGATCGCCAGTTGACGCAGGAGCAGTTGGGAGACCTGGAGCGTCGGCTGGCCGAGGATCCCGCGCAGCGAGAGTTGTTTGTTCAATGCGCTTGGCTGCATCAAAAAATGGGGGATCATTGGAGCGATGACTTGGGGAGGAGCCAGCGAGAAGATCTTCGGATGCAGGCGGAGCCATCGAGGGGGCATGGTCCGAGGGGATTGCGTCGAGTCGGACTGGCGATGGTGGCATCGTTGGCGCTGCTGGCGATTGTTTGGCTTGCGGTCGGCTCACGCCCGGCGACTGCGTCGGCCGAACTGCAGCGGGTGATCGCCTGTCAGAAGGCATCTGGCGATCGCACCTACCGCATCGCGGTGGAGGAATCCTTTCCGATCCCATCCAAGCAGCAGGAGGAATCATGGAGACCTCCCAAGCCTTCGATGGATGGGGCCATTCTCTATGTCCGTGGAACCGACCGATTCGTGCTGAATCGCTTTACGGATGCCGGGCTTCCCTTTTTGACCGGCTGCAACGGCAGCCAGAGCTGGGTGGTCAAGCCGGATGGCCCGGTTCGAATCAGCGGGGATCCCAGTCGATTCAGCCGCGATCTGCCCGGTCATGAGTATGCGATGCCGTTCATTCAGATCGAATCGACCTTGAAGCAGTTGCAGGAAGCGTTCTCGATCGAGTCATTACCGGCCGAATCGGATTGGTCCGAGGGACGCGTCAGTCGTCTACTAGTCGCCGTCAAGAAGCCAGGGCGACGTGGCCCAAGGCGCGTGGAAGTTACCTACGATGCCGCCAGTGGGGAGTTGATGCAGGTGCGTTTTATCGATCTACCCTATGGCCCGAAACGATTGACGCTGCGCATGACCAGCATGGAGCAATCGGAGCTTCCAGAGGATTTTTTTGAGCATCGTCACCATCACGCTGCCGATCGCAGGATCGAGACGGAGTGAGTCGGATGGTCGTAAAGACAGTTGGCATTTCGAGATCGTTTTCCTCCTTCGATCGATGGACTTTCATCATGCAAGCCAGTTGGAATGCCTTCTTGGCGGTGTTTGCTTTGTGTTGCTTCTCGAATATCGGCTGTCCGAAGTCGCATGCGGACGAGCGCCCGAATATCGTCTTGATGCTGTCGGACGATCAAGGATGGAGTGGATTGTCGGTGGCGATGGATCCGGAGATTCCCGAGTCGCGAAGTCGAGTGATCGATACGCCGCATCTGGAAGGTTTTGCTGCACAAGGGATGCGATTCACGCAAGGTTACTCTCCAGCCTCAGTCTGTTCCCCAACGCGTATCAGCCTGCAGACCGGAAAAAGCCCAGCCAGGATGCATTGGACCAAGGCAGCGCCGCCCGAGAGTGGCCGTCCATTGATTGAGCCTGCGTGGATCAAGCGGATCGACCAGCGCGAAATCACCCTGGGAGAGATGCTGCGCGAAGCGGGCTACGCCACAGCTCATTACGGCAAATGGCATCTAAGTGGTGGTGGCCCGGGAGTGCATGGGTATGAGGAGCATGACGGAGATACGGGCAACGAGCAGGCTTTCAAGTTCCAGGATCCCAACCCAGTCGACATCTTCGGAATGGCTGAGCGAGCAGCCAAATTCATGGAAACGAATCGCGATGCCGGCAAGCCTTTTTTTATTCAGCTCTCCTGGAACGCACTCCATGCATCGGAAAACGCCAGCAAGGCGGCTCTGGCCAAATACGGAGCCAAGATGGGCGACACCAACCGCAAAGCCGTCGCCACTGCCGCCATCTCCGAAGATCTCGATCGCGGGGTCGGGAAGGTGCTTGAGGCGATCGAGGCTCTTGGGCTGGCCGACACAACGTATGTCCTCTACATGTCGGACAATGGTTCGGGTGGAGGAAGCAGGGCGCTGCGAGGTGGCAAGGGAGGAATGTGGGAAGGGGGGATTCGCGTACCGATGATCCTGCGTGGGCCGGGGATCGAGCCTGGTTCCATCTGTCGTACTCCGGTCGTCGGTTACGACTGGTTTCCAACCTTCTGCCAATGGGCCGGAATCCCAGCCGATCGACTGCCCAATCACCTCGACGGTGGCTCGCTGATCCCCCTGCTGCAAGATCCGAAGAACGGAAGGGTGATCCGGCCTCGGGAGGAATTGATCTTTCATTTTCCTCATTATCAGGGAGACACACCGCATACCGCGATTCGCTTGGGGAATCTGAAGCTGCTTCACTTCTACGAAGATGGAAGCGACCTTCTCTTCGATCTGTCCAATGACCCAAAGGAATCCCGTAACCTCGCCTCGCAGCAAACAGAGGATGTCCAGTTGCTGAAAGCGAAGATGGATGCGTACCTTAGAGAAGTGGAGGCTGGTTTACCCAAGCCCAATCCTAACTTCCAGGCGGGAGCCAACCCGCCTGCAACCAGAAGAAATCAACGACCCGACCGAGGCAGTCGCCCGCGGAATGGCAAGCCGTGAACAGGGGGTCTTGGTGCTAGCACAACCCACATCCAGAGGTGGAGAGGCCGTCGGATATCACGGTTTTTTTCATGGTCCTGGATCCCTTGACGGCTCGACCCCGTCAGGGCGGGAAGAATCTTTCTTGGACCACAAAGCCCAATGGATCTTGGGGCGATTGGTTCCCTACACTCAGCCCGTGGAGATGGCTGGATAGGCGACTAGGAGCGTTGGGATGGAAAGATCGTCCATCGCAACGACGTCCCATGGGGAGTCGCCTTGAGGATCGCCATCGCATGTGCAGCGTTTGCCAAGGGACTGGGTGTCTTGATCGAGGAGGAGGATCTCCATGTCGACAGTTTTGATGGATCGGTATCCCACCAGTGCGAACCACCCGGCTACCGGGAATCCGTCGCCGATGGTTGGGAATTCGTGCATTCTTCCGAGATGCACGCTGCGATTTGAGAAGTGTGAAGGTGGTCTGAAGATCTCCTGCTGCTGCGATGATGATGTCGCATGTGGAGCTCTTCAGAATCTCTGCAAGATGCTCCAGGGGGGTGTCTGCAACTGCTGCTGTCTGTGGAATGGTCAGGTGGTCTTCCAGTGCAACCTATGCTGCGGACACACCAAGTGTGAGTTGACCGAGAATGGTTGCTGCATCACCTGCTGTAGCGGGGACGCCGCTTGCTGCCGTATGCTGCAATCGTGCTGCGATGCTTTGTGCGCCTGCTGCGATGCAGGCTGCTCTTGCTGCATCTCCTTCGGTGGAAATCCGATCTGCTGCGGCACCTGCTGCTGAGTCGGGATCGAAAAAAGAGGCCTGCTTGGCGAGTCCCGAAAGGTGGCTGGCCGAGCAGGCATTTTTCGTTTTTGGACTCTTTGGCCATTTCGATAGCCAACGAAAATGAGTTTCTGGGGTTCCCTTGGTGGCTGATCTGGTGATTGGAAGAGCGGGTCGCTAGGATTCTGCGCGGTTTCTCGATTGTTGGGATCAGAAAAAGAATCTCATCCACTGCCGCTTGAACTGCACTCAGGCCTTATCTGGAATGTCGCATCATGGAACGCAATCGCATTCGCAAGTACGAGGCGATCTGGAGTGTCGCCAGCGAAGCAAGCGAACGCGCGGCGGACCCGATTCCTGAGGGCTTTGTGGCGGTACCGATGGAGATCCTTCCTGGCAGTCAGCGGGAGCAATTGATCGCCAACAAGGAACTCTATGACTACGCCTATCAGCAGGCGGTTCGCGAGGCGAATAAGAGGCTCTTCTGCGATTGGACGATCTGAGATCAAAGGAGTCCTGAGATCAAAGGGATCAGGCCTCTTTGATTCAGGCGTGCCGAACCGGTTAGGGGTTGGGGCCAGGGATCGCACCGCCTGACTGGACGGAAACCATGGTGCTGTGGAGGTCCTTCAGCTTCTGGTAGCTGCTGGCGATGGAGGTGGTCAGAGAATCCAGTTCGGCCTGCAGCCTCTGCGATTCGGCGAGGATGACCTTCTGTTCCTTCTGGACTTGTGCCAAATCGAGGTCCAGTTTGCGGCGTTCCACTTGCTTGCCTGTCAGTTGGGCCTGACCTTTCTGGTTGGTATCGTCCAGCAGTCCTTTTTCGCGAGTCAGCACCGCCAGTTGCTGGATGGCTTCGATGGTCCGTTGCCGCGAATCGCGGAAAGCGTATTCGTAGTTGTTGAGCGGGCGGACGTAGATGCTTTTGACGGCTTCAGCAACTCCCAATCGGATCAGATCCTGCGCGGCGTCGAACCCGAAAACTCGCTTGTCGCCCGGCTTGAACTTCACTTCTGCATCTTCGCCACCTCGTTTGAGCCGCGCATCGACACTTCGGCCGCTGAGATCGTAGTAGCCGCCGTCCGTCGAGGAGCGTTGTTCCTTGCTGTCGACGTCGATGGTGTGCTCCTTGGTGAATTGAAGGAGAACCCAAGTCGCTTCGGGCGGCGTGCCATCGGGAGCCTGCTGGCCATCGAGCAGATAGGATCGGAGCACCGATCCTTTACGGAGGTTGAAGTCGACTTTGCCTGCCACAACTAGGGGCGGATTGGCATCGAGTGTCTCTTTGCCTGTACGAAGCAATTGGGAGATGGCATCAGGATCCATCCGTCCAAACAATTCGTCTGCTGAGGGTTCAGATCCTTCGGCTACGAAGGCCTCGTGCGAATCGAGCGGCATCAGTTCGTAGATGGTCCAGCGGCTGATTTGGCCGGAATTGATAACGGCCAGTTGATCGGGAAGTAGCTGCTGGATTGGTTTCAGTTTGGCGTCGGCACCCTGGCTTTCGTCGACGAGGTATTCGCCAAGATAGAGCGTTGGGAGGAAACGACCGGTGGCATCGGGGGTTTCGCCGAAGACGTAAACCACCAGTTTGGCCGGCAACGTGCCTTCGGCGGGGCCGGCGGCAGGTGGCGCAGCAGCGCCCGGTTGATCGCTGGGGGAGGGTGCCGCTGGGGGGGCGCCTGGAGCGGCTGCTGGGGCACCTGCAGGGGCACCTGCCGGATTGGCATTGACCGGCGGATTGACTCCTCCGGGGGAAGCGGCTTGCTGCACCCGCACCGAAACGCCATCGGGTTTGACATCCAGCACCTGGGCGCCGCGCCAGACACGGCCTCGGTCCATCGTCAGTCGTGTCAATTTGCCCAACACCGGGAGGAGTGCTTCATCGGTTTCCTTGGTGCTGGTCAGGTCGCCGTTCTTCAACGCCTGTTCCTGCTTCACCAAGTCCTCCAACTGGACTTTCTTTTTGTCGTGCACTTTGACCCAGCCGACGCGCCGTTTGGCGACACCGCCGGCAGCGAAAAGAAATACCAGCGTCGAGAGAAAGATGAAGACCAGCGAGGTGACTTGCAGGCCTCCCCAAGTCTTGGCTGCTTTGACCAGCAGGACCAAAAAGACAATGAAGGCGACGAGCAACCCAACGAGAAGAAGAATGCCAGTAATTTCCATGGGGTTGCTATCCCGTCGGGTCGTACATGGACCGTTTGTCGCGGACGCGCTAAAAAGAGGTCGCTAGTTGATAGTAAGTGGGGGGATTTGGGGTGTCAAGCAAACGCTTGGGGCACCCGCATGGTCGGTCGATTCCACAACTTGTTCGGGTCTTATCGGTTCGAGGAGGTGAGGGTGAGCAGGTCATCCGGGGTGCTGAAGGGCTTTTCCGAAGGGGGTGGCCTGCGTAATCGGACTTGGGGCTTGGGGGGCTACGGCAAGGGTTTCCCGAAGAGAAAACCTTCGTCCTTCGGCAAAGTCGATCCATTTTGACTGGATGAATCGGTTGGAAAATTCCGAAAAACCGATACATATCCCGCCATTTGACCATCGGGGAGGACCTACCGATGCCCGTATCGACCGATCGCATTTCCAGGAACCGTTCGTTTCGGGGGGCCGTCCGCACCGATGGGTGGGGCGGGAAACCTGAAATGGCCAGGCGCTGGCTGCGATGGTCACTTTCGGCCGGTTTGGGCTTGGTGAGCGCCTTGCCTCTAGGGTGCAATCGGGCTCAGTACCGGATGGACGCCGATTCGGAGGTTTATGCACTGATCGACGAGAAGGCGGTGCTGGAACGGGACGGACTGGTGCGCCGACTGGAGGTAGATCCTCGTTCCCGGATGTTCGATCCATTCAATCCCGATCGTCCTCCGATGCCCGAGGACGATCCTGCAGCGCATCGCTACATGGAGATGGTCGACAAGAAAAAGCACTACCCTCTATGGGATATCAACGGGCACACCAATGCGGCGGAGAATCCCGTCTGGTGGCAGCACCTTCCGCTGGATGAGCGAGGGGTGTTGGTGCTGGATGTCGATAGCGCGGTGCAATTGGCGCTGCTCCATTCCCCCGCCTACCAGTCCGAAGTCGAGACGCTCTACCTATCGGCGCTCGATGTGAGTTCCGAGCGATTTCGGTTCGATACTCAGTTTTTCGCAGGAGCTGCTTTCGATACGTCGCTGGAGCAGGGAGGTTCGACGGTTGGAACGCGAGCTTACAGCCGAGGGCGACGTCCCTTTGCGATCCAGAAGCGTTATGCGACGGGATCGGAGTTGATCGTTGGACTTGCCAACAACATTACATGGTCCCTGGCGGGGCCCGATGACCAAAGCGCCTCCACACTGCTCGACTTCACTTTCATCCAGCCATTTCTCAGGCAGGGGGGACGCGACTGGTGGTTGGAGCGATTGACGTTGGCGGAACGAACGTTGCTATACAACATACGGGCCTTCGAGCGGTATCGACGCGGCTTTTATTTGCAGGTAGCGATCGGACGCAATGCGGAACCGGGGCCGACGCGACGAGGTGGTCTCTTCGGAGGTGCGGGGTTGGATAACTTCTCTGGTCTGGGCGGCGGATTTGGCCGCGTCGGCGCGACCGGAGGTGGAAACCAGGGCTTTGGCGGTGGAGCGGCTGTGCCTCGCGTCGGTGGTTTCTTGGGGCTCCTTCAGACGCAATTGGAAATCCGCAATGCCGAAGAGAACATCGCGAGGCTGAAGGACAATCTTCTTCGTTTTGAAGACACGCTGCGGGAACTACAGACGACGATCCCAGCCACGCAGGACACCATTCCCTCACAGCAGCTTCAGGTCGCTCAGGCCCGCCAGGCGCTGCTCTCCTCTCAGGCTGCCCTGCTGCAGAATCGCGCGAATTTCGAGTCGACTTTGGACCAGTTCAAAACGCTGATGGGAATCCCGCCCTACATCTGCGTCGAAGTGCGCGACCCACTGCTCAAACAATTCAATCTCATCGGCGAACCACTCAAGGACCGCCGCAATGCCGTGGCGAATCTGCGCGATTCCATCGGCCAGACCAACAGTCGCATTCTGACGATGAGCCAGACTGGACAGGACAAAGAGACAGGGGATTCGTTCCGTCAAATCGAGGATAGCCCAAAGCTTCGGGAGGAGCTTGAGGAGATCCGTCAACAAGCCGATCAGATTTCCCAGGTGCGAGCGACGATCCTGGAGCAGGATTTGCCTGAACTGGAGGCGGATCTGAAGCGATTGTCTCAGACCAAGCCGCAGCGCAAGAGCCAGCTGGAGAAAATGAAGGGAACTTACGAGCGGGACAAGGATCGAATCTGTGGTCTACTGCCTGGTGGCATCGTCGATCCATCGCTGTTTGAGACCAGCGAACTCGATTCGCTCGATGATGCCCTCGCAAAAGAGCTTCGTCGTTTGCAGAGCCGCTTTGAGGCGGGCCGTGACAAAATCGATCAGCTCAAAAAGAATCTCGATCGACTGGTGGCCGAAGGGGGCGACTCCGATCCAAGAAAGAACTTCGCTGCCATTCGAGACCAAGCGGTGTTGCAGAGCCAGGATATCTTGGCCACGATGGCCGAAGATGTACTGGCGCTGCAGGTGCTGCAGGCGCGAGCAAGAACCGAGAGTGTGATTCTTCCTGAGGTGGATCTGGGCGAACGCGATGCGGTGGAGATCGCAAGAGCCAATCGGGTGGACTGGTTCAATGCCAAGGCCGGTCTAGTCGACTCCTGGAGATCGATCGAATTCGTGGCGGATGATCTGGAGAGCTACCTGGATCTGGTGTTCAGCGGTGATATCCGCAACACCACCGACAATCCACTCTCGCTGAGCGACAGCACGGGACGATTGCGAGCTGGATTCCAGTGGGATTCACCTTTGACGCGTATTCAGGAACGCAACAGCTATCGTCAGGCGTTGATCGATTACCAACAGGCACGGCGCAGTTACTATCAGTTCGAGGATGGGATTTGGTCGTCGCTGCGGAATCAGTTGCGGAGCATCGAGCAGAATCGATTGAACTTCGAACTGCAGCGGTACGCGGTGCGCATCGCTGCCTCGCAGATCATTCTCAATGAGGACATCCGCCAGGTCCGTGAATCGCTCAATCAAGCCTCTGGACCCACCGCCGCTCGCGATAGCGTCTCTGCACTGACCGATCTCCTGTCGGCGCAAAATACGTTTCAGGGGGTCTGGATCTTCTACGAATCGCTCCGCCGATCGCTGGATCAGGACCTGGGGACGATGCGGCTGGATGAACGTGGGATGTGGATCGATCCGGGGCCGATCACGCTGGACAACTTCACACTCGAGCCGCTGGTGACCGATCCCGATTCGATTCCCTGTCTACCAGCCGACCTGCAGCGCGAAGCGCAGGGAATCCGCTCTCCGGCACCACTCGATTTTTCCGCCGAAGGCTAAAGGAACGGTGGGCACGCGGAGCTGCTGAGGGACGCGAGATAGGCTTCTTAAAGGTCGACGTCGACTTGGCGTGCTGGCTCTTGGTCGCCCGTGCCGCGAAGTTGGTTGGCCAGTAGGATATCTTCCTCGGGGAGAATCGTCCGCAGCACGATCGCCAGCGATCCGCTTTGGGCGATCGCTGGGGCATCGCAGGCGACGATCGGGATCGCCATCTTTTGCAGACGCTCTTTGAGGCTGCCCGCATCGCCTGTGCGAGGATGGAGATGGAGTACTGACGAGGGCAAGGTCAAAGAGGCCCATAGCCCTGATCCGATGGCGCAGGGGCGCTGATCGGAATCGACCGTTTTCAGATCGGCTGCCACCGCCAATCGGGGCAATAACCTGCGGGCTCGATCTTCCAGATTCTCTTTGGGATTCCCAAGGATTTGACCCATCGGAGTGGTGCGATAGTGGGCTGGGTCGGTGAGCGATGGCTGGATGGAGCGCCAGAGCCCTGTGAGCGGCAGAGGGGCTTCCAGGCCGAGGCTGGAGGCCATTGGCTGCAATTCCAGGTGGCTTTCCCGAGACAGCAGTAGCGTGGCAGGCGGACCTCCCAACAGGCCGTTGGTAGGAACGATCAGAAAGTCGACGCCGCTTTGGAAGCGGCTGGCGATGGTGGGGGCCCAGCCAGAAAGATGATCGATCGGATATAGGGTGGCTGTAGGGCAATACTCGATCACCTTGGCGCTGGACTGTGGGGCCAAGGTGCCAGGTCCTCGCATCGCCATGGGGCTAGCATCCCGAAGTTCCAAAAGGTGGCGGTGGGGAGGCTGTCCGCTGGAGGCAGAAGGCGTGGTGGTGTCGGCAGCCAGAGCGCGCAGGGTTGGCCTGGGGTCGAATGCATGGCACGAGCCCGCAGGATGAACGAAGGTGGTGTCATCGATCGACCAGATGGATCGTCCGCCATGGATCGCATGGATCAGACTAAGAGCCGATGCTGGGGAGGAGAGTAGCAGAGAGTTGGCCGCGCCAGTGGCTTCACGCCAAGTCGCATCCGATGCGGCGGACGCGTGGGATGGCTTTTGCTGCTGGTAAAATCCGTGCTGGATCATCCCTTGGAGAGCGACCGAGGCCTCCATGGGCAATGGCACACCGGGCCAGCGGTCGCTGAAGAGCAACCCGGTTCCGTTCAGGCATCGACCAGGAATCTCCGGGGCCGCTTTCTCCAGCCACCGCTTCATGTCGCTGAGCATCTTCTGCCACTGTTCAGGATCGATCCCTTCGTAGCCGGTGGCGCGCTGGACGGTCTCACCGATCTTCTCGGCAGCAGCTCGTATCTGCTTCCATGGAAGGTTGGCCTTCAGCCCATCGGCCACCGGCTTGAGCAGATCGCTGAATAGTCGCGGATCCCATTTGGGAGGATTTTCCATGGCAGCACCTGGAATATCTCGTAGTGAAACCTATCGACGAAACCTGTCGACGAAACCTAGTGGCACTCCGAACCGATCCACCGCTGCCACGCAGTGATTGGGGAGGTGGCCTGATGACTCCATCATACCGACCTAAGTTGGTGCATCCGACAATTCGGTGAGTTGGTGGGGCAGGATGGAGCGAAAAAAAATCGGATCGCGCCTCTTTGACTCTCGCGGAGCCACCGAGCCACGGAGAGTGAAGGGACTGATGGATTTCTCATCCATCTGTATCCCTTTTTGACTCCGCGCAACAAAAGGGGCCGGGGGCGAGGCTAATGCTGCCCTTTCTTCGACTCCAAGCGGCAATGCGGTTGGCGAATGGCCAACCACTGCGTCACAGCTTTGCCACGCTTCTTTGATGGGGAAGCCCGCGGCCATTCGGTTCAGCGTTCTTCATTTCCGCCGAGCGTCATCAAGGCCTCGATCGCTTCCTCCAAGCTCGTCAGGCATTGGTCGGTGGTGGTGTGCCCCAGGGAGAAACGGAGTGTTCCTCCGCATGAATCGGTTCCCAGGAAGGGGTGGATCGCTCCTGCGCAGTGGAAGCCCGCGCGGCATTCGATCCCAAATTGGCTGTCGAGCAGTGCGGCCCATTCCTGAGGTAGCATCGTGTCTGTCTTCAGGGAGACCAGAGGCAGCCAATGGTGGTGGTCACCCTGGTGGCCGACAAGATGCCAGGAGGGTATCCGCCGGATGGCGGCCAGCAACCGCTTGGTGCGTTCCTGTGCGATGGCTCGCAAGGGTTCGATCCCGTGGGAATTGAGCCAGTCGAGGGCGGCGTCGACGGAAACCCAGGCGGCGGTGTTGGGGACTCCGCTTTCGGCCGCTTCGGTCCAGTCCCAGCGGCTGGCCAGTTGATGGCTGGCCGACCCAGTGCCTCCCACCCAGGGGACTTTCAGCTGGTCGGTGCAACGTTCACTGACAAAGGTGAATGCGGTGCCAGGCATTCCCCCCAGCGCTTTGTAGCAGGTCGCCGCCAGGAGATCGATTCCCAGCTTGTGGACATCGATCGGTAGTTGGCCGACCGTTTGTGAGGCATCGACCAGGAGGAAGGCTTGGCGAGAAGCCAGGTCTCGAGAAGCCAACTCTCGGGCGACTTGAGCGATCGGTTGCAGGGCGCCGGTGACATTGGAGGCGTGGGAGAGGATCACCATCCGCGTTGTTGGGCGAAGGAGTTCGCTTAGTCGGCTGGGATCGACCACCCCTTGATCATCGACCGGCCAGAGGCTCCAGCTCCCTTCGCCTCGCTGTTCTCTTTGGACCAGGGGGCGCAGGACGCTGTTGTGTTCGGCGGCAGATGCGATCACATGGTCTCCAGGCCGCAGCATCGACTCGATCGCCAGGCGCAGGGCATGGGTACCGCTGCTGCAGAGGGCCAGTCGATCGGCGGGCTTGCCACCGATTTGTTGCAGCAATCGATCGCGGACCGATTCCAGCAAGCGTTGTGACTTGGCGGCTGCGCGAGTCGACGAGCGGCCTGCAGCGGCTCCCCAGCGCCCTTGGTATTCGATCATCGCCTCTAGCACCCCGGGGGGTTTGGGCCATCCGGTGGCGGCATGATCCAGATAGATACGCTCTCCATCGTGCATGTCGCTTAACCGCCGATCTGGTACATGGCGCGGGTTGGGGGCTGGAAATCCTTTCGATCGATCCCGTGCGAGGGGTGCTTGGCCGCGACGCAGTCGCGGACCACCTGCAATATCTGCGAGTCGTTCGCACCGCTGCGCAGGAGTTCCGAAAGATCCCATTCCTCGCGACCGAAGAGGCAATTTCGCATCCGTCCCTCTGCGGTCAGCCGCAATCGATTGCAGGCCGCGCAGAACGGCTTGCTGACCGAATCGATCCAGCCGATTTCCGTTCCACCAGGGAGTCGATAGTCTTCGGCTGGTTGCGACGGATCGCCGCGGTCGACCGGCAGGAGCGATCCAAAGTGCTTTTCGATCGTCTCGCGAATCTCGTCCCCCCGAACGACGCTTTGCTGCGTCCAGGCGCGATCGGCATCCAGCGGCATGAATTCGATGAAGCGAATCGCCAGCTGGCGGCTGGCAGCAAACTCCACTAGAGGAATGATTTCTTGGTCGTTGATGCCTCGCAGGATCAAAGCGTTGAGCTTGCTGGGAATGCCGCAGCGGATCGCTGCATCGATCCCCTGGAGGACGCGATGGAGACCGGGGCGTCGTGTCAGTCGCTGGAAAGTCGATTCGCTGAGCGTATCCAGGCTGATGTTGAGTCGATCGAGACCTGCGTGGCGGAATTCGTCCACCTGGTCGGCCAGCAGCATGCCGTTGGTGGTCAGTGCGATCTCCAGCGAGGGTTCGATTTGGCTGAGGCGCCGCACGAGGTCGGCTAGGCCAGGACGCATCAGGGGTTCGCCTCCCGTCAACCGCACCTTATGCACGCCACAGCGCGCCAGGATCTGAACTAGGCGTGCCACCAGCGGAAAGGGAAGCCACTGTTGGCTGGGGAGAAAGGTGACATCCTCGGCGGGCATGCAGTACTGGCAGCGAAGATTGCATCGGTCGATGACGCTCAATCGCAACGACGAATGGATACGTCCCAGGGAATCGACCAGTGGAGCGGTAGGAGAGTTTGTCTTGGTGCCGGTTGCGTGGGTGGTGGAGCTTGGCAGGGAGCCATTGGGCTCCATCGCAAGCGGCAGGACCGGCAGTTGTCGCAGCGACCTACTCATCGCAGGGCTCCTTCGACTCCATCCGTTTTGGATCGGGATGAACCCATCGTCCAGTGGTTGGCTGGGGAGCGACTTGGTTGGGAGGAGGTAGTTCTTTTTTCCAGATGGGGACCTGCTCTTTGATCGTATCGATCAGCCAGCTTGCGGCCACGAAGGCAGCTTTTCGATGGGGGGATCGAACCAGGATCGCGATGCTCGATTCACCGACCTCGACCTCGCCCAGGCGATGAACGATCCAAACCTGTTCGATCCTCCACTTTTGCCGCGCCATCGCCTCCAGTTGCTCCATCTGCTCCAGCGCCATCTGTCGATAGCCTTCGTAGAAGAGCGAATAGGTTTCCTGATCGCCGGTCCAGCGTCGCGTGGTCCCAAGGAACAGAACCGCAGCCCCTGTTCTTTCATCGCAAGACAGGTCCATCAGCCTCTGGATATCGATTCGCTGCTCGGTCAGTTCCACCACAACTGGGATTCCTGGAAGATCGATCGCACGGCAGGTCGAAGGCAAGCTTTCGATGGAGCGAAAGCGATTTTGGTTGTCTGCACCCAACGGGTCCATCGTAGCGGCAGTGGATGGGCGAGGGTAGGTTTGAGCCAGTCATCCACCGCTGACCGGAGGGATTACGGCGATTTCAGTCGCGGATTCGATTCGGTCTTCGTCAGCCACAAAGCATCGATCGACCGCCAGGCGACTGACGGCCAGCCATCTGTCGAGTTGCGGATCAAGTTGCGAGAGGATTTTTCGCAGCGCTGAGGCGGTCGTCGGCATGGGGGTTTGGATCGTGACTTGATCGGATCCGACAGCCTCGCGCACGGCAGCAAAGAGAAAAACCGGTAGCTCGACCGTGGCATGGGATGTCGGGAGGTCCATCGTTGCGGTTGTCCATGGAGGAGGGGGGCATCGACCGGGAGGGTTGGTGTCAGCGGACGACGAGGCCCTGGTGTTGGCTGTCGATCCACTTTTTGACTTCTGGCATCAGGCCATAGGCATGGGCGAGGATGGCGATGGGGTGGATGGTGGGCCGATCGGAACCCTGTTCCATCTGGAGTTTGCAGGCGCTGCATTCGGTGCTGCCGATTGTCACTGAGGGATCCTGCGTTTTTTGGATCAAGCTGCGGCCGATGCGAAGGCTGGTCCGGAAATTGGCTCGCTTCAATCCGAAGGTGCCGGCCATTCCGCTGCAACCAGCGTCCGCCTGCATCACCTGGATGCCGGGGATCATCTTCAGCAGATCGGTCCCAGGCTGCTGCCCCTTCAGCGCGCGAAGGTGGCATGGCAGGTGGTAGAGGACTCGAGCCTCCAGGGGTTGGAAGTCGAGTTCCATCTTTCCTTCCTGATGGAGTTGCCAGAGGTAGCTTCCGGCGTCCCAGCTGTGGGCGGCGACCAGGCGGGCATCCTCGTTATCGATCAGATGCAGATACTCGCGCTGCAGGCAGAGGGTTGCGGAAGGTTCGGTGGCGACGATCTGGTAACCCTGCCGCACCGATTCGGCCAGTTGTCTCAGCAAGGGCCGAATCTTCTTCCTGGCGCGTTCGATGTCTCCCATGGCGATATGGGTCATCCAGGAGGGCCCTTGGAACGAAGGGACAAAGACATTGATTCCTTGATGCTGCAGCACCTGCACCAGCGATTGGGCAAGAACGGGATTGTGCCAGTTGGCGTAGGTGTCGACGAAATAGAGAACGCGGGGCCCCTGGGATTTCCTCGGTCGATGCAGTCGCCGCCTTGTCGCCCAGCGCAGGAAACTTTGCTGAGCGATCTGGGGCAGTCGGCGTCCCTGCGCGATGCCGGTCGATTTCTCCAGCAGCCAACGCATCTTCGGGTTCCCGAGACTCCAGTTGGCCAGATTCGGAAAACGCTGCGCGATGGCGACGAACAGATCGAGTCGTGCCAGCAGCCGATCCTGAATGCTGAGTCCATGGGTTGCGACATGCTGGGCCTTTAGTTCGATCGCCAATTTCGGGATATCGACCGAGGCGGGGCAGTCGATACGGCACTGATGGCAGCCAAAGCAGCGATCGGCGATTCGCTTCAGTTCATCGCTTTCGGCAGCCGCTGGATCGATGGCACCGGTCAGCAAGCCACGCATCAGATTGGCCATCGCGCGCGGCGCGGACTCCTCTTCGCGGCTGGCGCGGAACATCGGGCACATCCGTTCTCCCGGAGCACTGGTACGGCAACGACCGCATCCATTGCATGCCTGGGTGACGTGAGCCAGATCGTTTTCGACGGGCCACTGGAGCACCGGGAGTACGCCGCGCTTGGGACCAGGAGGCGTTTTGGGAAGATCATCCCCCTGCGATGGACGCGACCTGAGATTGTCCGAAGCGGCGGTGCGCGTGGCAGGGCCGCTGACCAGCTGGCGTCTCAGATTGTCGGTGACCCGCTGGGGTGCATCGGTGATCAACTTGCCAGGATTCAGGATCCCTTCCGCGTCGAACCATCGCCGAATCTGCCGACAGATCGGGAACCATGCGCCCAGCTGCTTCCGCGAGTACCAGGTGCGGGAAAGCCCCATCGCATGCTCCCCTGCAACCACCCCCCCTAGCTCCATCACCTTCTCATACAACCGATCGGCCAGGCGATGCAGTTTCTCCTGTTCGGCCGTCTGCCTCAGGTCGATGAAGGGACGAATGTGAACCTGCCCGTGCGCTGCATGCGCGAAGACGGTCGCCATCACCCGCTCGGACTTCAGAATCGCGTAGACCTCCTGCAGGAATTCGGGCATCTTCTCGTAGGGCACCGCCGTATCGTCGATGCAAGGGATGGGGCGGTTTTCTCCTTTGAGCTGATAGAGGCGCGGGACGACGCGACGGCACAATCGCCAATACAGATCGCGCTGCGCTGGATCGACGACGATGCGCGACGACAGCAGTTCGGGACACTCCCTCTGAAGCTGATTGACCAGATCGCGCAGCTGATTGCGAGCCGCTTCGTTGTCCTCGCCCTGCATCTCCACCAGCAGCATCGCTTCCATGCCGCGAAAGAGCATCGAGGAGAAAGCCGGTTCGGTCTCCCGAGCGATTTCAATCAGGCGGCGATCGAGCATATCGCAGGCGGAGATGGGGGCGCGCCGAGCGACGATGGCGGCTCGTGCTGCAAATTCAACGCGGTCGAAGAAAAGCAATACCACCGCGCGACCCTTAGGCAACTCCTCCAGCCTCACCGTCGCCTCGGTCATCAGGCTGAGCGTTCCTTCGGCACCGCTCTGCAGTCTCGCCAGATCGATGGTGGTGTCGTCCCAGCAGCGGTCGATTCGGTAGCCGCAGCCCCGCACCAGATCTCCCCAGGGACGTTCCGACAGAACCTCCCTCTGGCTGCTCAAGTACTGACCGACCTGCCGAGCCAGACGCTGGACGCAGTCCCCTTCATCCAGCAGGCCATGCCATCGATGCTTCGCCAGTTCCCCCAATTCTCCGGGGACCAATACCGCCTGCATCGATTCCAGCGTGTCCCCCGCCGATCCATAGCGAAGCCAATGGCTGCCCGAGGTGTCCATGGCGATGGCGCTGCCGATGGTGGTCACCGATCGCGTCGCAGGATCGGGGCCATAGAGCAACCCTTGGCGGGCAAGAAGGCGATTGAGGTCGGCGATCACCAAACCTGGCTGCACCCGAGCCAATTTCTGCTCGCGGTCCACCCAGATCAGCCGCCGCATGTATCGGGAAAAATCGATCACCAAGCCCGGGCCGATCGACTGGCCCGCCAGTCCCGTGCCACCGCCTCGCGCCTGCAGAGGGATCTTATTCTCCGCTGCGTACTGGATGCACTTCTGCACGTCGTTGGCGTGTCTTGGACGGACCACTCCCAGCGGCTGGATTTCATAGATGCTGGCGTCGCTGGCATAAAGCTGGGCGCGCAGGGGATCGCAGTAGACATCCCCATCCAGCAGTCCACGCAAGTCGGCTTCGATTCGAGTGCGGTCGCCATCGATCATGCACCTATCATCCTCCCCCAGGCAAGATCCTTCCAGCCCCCACCAAGCCTCCAACGGGCTGGGCAGGTTTTCCTCAACCGCACTGGCCTCGCCAGAGCGATCGGGCCTCGCTGCCAACGATCACCGTCACGAAAGTCGGTACGATAAAGGGTCGATCGGTTCGGTGGTGGCGGAAGTCGGTTGAATGACTCAGGGAGCGATGAAGATGGCTTCTCGTCGTGATGTTCTGGCGATCCTGTCCGCTGGCGGCCTTGGCAGTACCACCTTCTGCAGGGCTTTTGCGGCAAGCTGGGAGGAGGGAACACCGGTCACGCGGCAAGCGGTGGAACAGGCGCTGTGGATCGCCAACGCCCCCCGCAGCCAGCAGCAGGTGGATCATCTGACCGAGAAGATCACCCAGCTGCTGGAGGGAGAAAACAAGCTTCGCATCTGGCCTTTGGAGGAGACCACCCCGATGGCTGCGGTTTTCTCCCCTCACTTCTTCGCCGATCCACCCAAAATCGACCGCCAAAAGCAGAAGGAAACGATTCGCTGCGGCATCGAGTCGTCGGAGCAGATTCCCGATTGGGAGGACGAATCGGCAGTGGCCAGCGCATCGCTGGCGCAACTCGGAAAAGGGCTGCGCGGGGGACGCTGGTCCAGCCAGCAGCTAACCCGCCGTTGCCTCGATCGTCTGGCGAAGTACGACCCCTTGCTGCGATGCGTGGTGACGAGCACCGAGCGACTGGCGATGGAGCAGGCGGCAAGGGCCGACGAGGAACTGCAGCGAGGGATCGATCGAGGGCCTTTGCATGGCATCCCCTGGGGTGCCAAAGACATCCTTTCTGTCCCCGGCTATCCGACAACCTGGGGAGCCGCCAGTTACCGACAGACAGTGCGCAGTGAAACGGCGACGGTCGTCGAGCGGATGGAGGAAGCGGGGGCGGTGCTGGTCGCCAAGCTGTCGACAGGGACGCTGGCCTGGGGAGATCAGTGGCACGAGGCATTGACGCGCAACCCCTGGAATCTAGAAGAGGGAAGCAGCGGCTCTTCCGCCGGAAGCGCCGCAGCGGTCGCCGCAGGATTGGTACCGGTGGCACTGGGAAGCGAGACACTCGGGAGCATCGTGTCCCCTGCGATGCGGTGCGCCACCACCGGTCTGCGACCAACTTTTGGTCGAGTCAGCCGTTATGGCGCCATGACCCTCGGCTGGACGCTCGATAAGATCGGCCCCTTCGCGCGGCACGTCGAGGACTGTGCGGTCGTGCTGGCAGCGATCGCAGGAGCCGACGGACGCGACCCCACCGTCGTCGACCGCCCCTTCGCCTCACCGGTTCACCTTCCAGTCCAAGGGATGAAGATCGGAGTCGACGGTGGCAAGCTCAGCGAATCCGAGCTTTCGGCGATCGAGATTCTGGAGCGGGCAGGGGCTGAGCGAGTCCCTTTGGAGTTTCCTCCCTGCGAGGTGCTGGAGGAACTTTTGGTGGCACTCGACAGTGAATCTGCCTCCATGCACGACTCCCTTTATCGGTCGGTGGAGGAGGACAAGCTGTTGGGGAAATGGGGGCCAACCTTCCATGGGGCTCAGTGGATCAAGGCCGTCCACTACATCCGGTCTCTGCGAGCCCGGGTGCCGGTGATCCAGCAGACCGAGAAGGCAATGAGAGAGGTCGATGTCTTGATAGGACTCTCGTCGCTGGTCCGAACCAATCTGACAGGTCATCCCAGCCTGGTCGTCGCCTTCGGCGGCGGGGAACAGGCTCAACATCCCCAACCAAAGACGGTGGTTCTTTCGGCGAGATTTTTTGCCGAGGATCGGTTGATCGCGGCAGGAATGCAGTTGCAGCAGGCCGCACCGCCGACCCCAAATCTCCCCAGCCTCGCACCCTAACCTCCACCTAGATCAATTCCCAGGTCGACGGGCGCCAAATGCGGCTGGGGTCTAGTATCGAAGACGAGGATAACCGGCAAGTCCGGAACGAATTGACGATCCATCGGTGTTTGCCGGCCCAAAAATAGCCGTTGGGTTTGCCTGATCCCCTTCGTTGAATCATCCTAGAGAATTGGACATGCGTGGGACTCCCGTCGGTTTCGCATCGAGTTGGGAAAGCGACCTGAGGCATTTCCAGGCGACGGTCGACGAATCAAGGATCTACTCGGATGAGCGGGAGTGGGTCTGCCCTCAGCAATGGTTGCAACATGCGTCGTTTTTTTCGATTTTTCTCCCGCCCAACAGCGGAAGTTTCGCCGACGTCGACCGCACCGCTGCTGCTCAACGAGGCTTTCCACGAGCCGAAGGGGTGCATTTTCATTGCGATCCCCAAGACGGGCACCACTTCCATCCGCAACCAGCTGAAACAGAGCGGCGAGTTTTGGATCCCCAATCCACACCTGAATATTCTCCAGGTTCGCGACTGCATCTACCCGTACTACTTGCGCCGATCGTTGGGGCAGAATCTGGCCTTTCCAACGGAGGGGTTGGTAGAGGATTCCACCGTGCGGGCGCGGGCGAAAGCGACCTTTGAATCGTTCTTCAAGTTCTCTCTGGTGCGCAACCCCTGGGCTCGCGCTGTCTCGCTTTACTTCCGACGAGAGGGGCGTCCGCTCTTTCAGGAAATGGACTTCGCTACGTTCTGTGAGAGGCACTTCTATGCCAGCGACACCTGCAAGCATCCGACGCTGCATCGCAACCAGTGGGATTGGCTATGCGATGAATCGGGAGCGAGCCTGATGGACTTGGTATGCAAGTTGGAGTCGATCGATATGGGGATCCGGGAGATTGCCGAGCGGACAAAGGGCCGCGTGGTATTGACGCAGTTGCATGAGAACCGGAATGAGCGATCGAGGGCCGCTTCGTATAGAGATATGTACAACGAACGAACCAGGAATATCATCGCCCAGCGATTTGAGAAAGACATCGACCATTTTCAGTACACCTTCCAGGATGGCTGAGATCCTAAAGGTTGGCCTCAGGAAGCCCTGGGGATTCGGGCGAGCGGTAGGAGATCCAGGAGGTGAGCGAGAGAATGACCACAAGGAAGTGTCGGAATATCGGGTTTCAGGGAGTCCGGTGTAGATGAATAGCTCTTCGTCATCCAGGCGAAAGCCGGTGATCCATATCGGCATGCCCAAGACAGCCACTAAGACACTGCAGTGGCGACTGTTCAGCCAGCACAGTGAAGTTTTTTACCTGGGTCGATTTGATGGGCCGCAGTTTAGAAAACACCACCAAGCCTTGGATTGCTGCCGTGACGCCACGGTTCAGAAAGTGATGCAGCAGATCGCATACAATAAGATCTTCCATCCCGACCTGGACGAATGCAGGAGGCTGTTATGTCAGGAACTGAAGGAGGCAAACGAAAAGAACTTGGTACCGGTGTGGTCGTGGGAGTCGTATTCGACCGATGTGTTCTCGAAGCGACGGGTGCGCGCCAGAAATCTGAAGTATGTGTTTGAAGACGCGACAATTCTCATGGTTTTGCGCCATCCGCTGGTGCTGCTGGAATCGGCCTATTTTCAGCAATTGAAGCGAGACAACGTCAGCCCTCGGCTGAAGTTTGGTAGCCATCCCTATTACCGGTCGATGGACGACTGGTTGGAAGATAGTTTCCAAGGGGAAATTCTGCCGCATCTCCAGTATGGTCAGACCGTGCAGGCGTACGTCGAGCAGTTCGGGATTGAAAATGTGCATGTTTTTCTGTTCGACGATCTGGTGAAAGATGAACAGGCATTTTTTCGTCGGATCTGCAACGTGATGCAGATCGATCCGGAAGAGGGAGTCCGTTTGGTTCAAGGAGAGCGGGATAACGAACGTTGGACGGTGCGGCAACTGCAGATCCTGCAGCGCATCGTCGAATCGCCGATCCAGAGACTTCTTTTCCGAATGACGCCCCACACTTGGCGTTTGAAATGGCTGGAACTAGAGTCCTTCGGCACACCTATTCATCCCGGAGAGAAGGCACGAGCCCCGATATCCGATCGGTGGAAGAAAGAGATCTTCAAAGCTGCCGAACCAGGGAACCGATGGCTGCAACAGCATTTTGAACTACCGTTGCAAGAGTATGGCTATCTTGGGGAGGGTGCTGGGGCATGAAGATTCCGACCACTTTGCATCTGCATGTTGGACAGCCGAAAACAGGAAGCACCACCCTGCAGAAAGCATTGCTCCGCAGACATCCCGACATTTTCTATCTGGGGCAGTACGTACCGAGAAAGGGTCCTGGAAACTGCCTGTCGGAAGAGATCTATCAGTTGCTCAGGCCGCTTCTGTGGGATGTCTCCGCGCCGCTGGATGTCGATCATTCGCGGCAGCAACTGGCCAGGATCAGCGCTGCGGCCGGTGCGACTGGCAAAGTTTGGGTTGGCTCTTGGGAAGGGTTGATCCAACGCCCCCCCGCCATGATCCGGGAGATGGTCCAGCGAGTTCACGCGGTTTTCGGCGGTTGCCGCATTCTGCTGACGCTGCGCAATCCTCTGGCTAGGATCCCATCGGAGTATCTGGAGAACCTCAAAAGCCACTTCATTAAAGGAGTCAATCCCTGGATGGGCCCGCTACCCTACATCGATATCGAACAGTGCTTCATCTGGCCTCCGAGGGGGAGTATCTGGCGAATATGATCTTGTACGGCAGTTCGATTCAGGAGGTGGTCCGAGTCCTGGGTGTCGAACAGGTTGGTGTCTTTCTTTTTGAGGATCTGCAAACCGATCCCGAACAGTACTATTCCAAGATATTCAACTTTCTTGCAATCGATCCAGTCCGTGGAAAGTCTTTGACGGAGAATGAGCATCAGCATCCCCGGGTGACGCAAAGAGGAGTTGAGTTTCTGAAAAGTCTGAATGATTCCCCAGCCCGCCGTCTATTCCTGAAACTGGCTGGAAGGAGGTATCGAAAAAAGGTATTTGCAAGGATGTCGGAGGGGGCGTCGGCTGAGCGAGTGAGTCTGCCTCCAGCCTGGGACGCTCAGATCGCCACCGAGACGTATCTGGGGCATCGCTGGATGGCGGAGACCTTCGGACTGGAACTTGCCGAGCATGGTTATCCGATGGAGCTTCCTGCTAGATCGTCGTCTACCATGTTGCAGTCGAGGGGGAATTGATCTTCATCGCTCCTTGGCTACGCAACCCAACCCCAGGAAGGGTTCTGGGTATCCGTTTACCCAAGCCAAGACTGCTGAACCAGGGAATACCCGATGCCGCTGATTGGACACGCGAGGGGCATCGCTGGCTGGCCGAAACGTTCCAGCTTCCATTGGAAAAATACAACTACCCCAAGTGGCATTGAAAGCAGATCGATGATCTGGTTGATCGGAGAATGACCAAACATGCAGGAACGAAGAATCCTGATCGAATGCACCCAGACGTTTTTTCGAGGGGGCAATAGTGGAATTCAGCGAGTCGCAAGGAACCTCGCCAATCAGGCACTTCACCTGAAGCACCCAAACTGGGAAATTGTACCTGTGATCTGGGTGGGATGTGGGTTCTGCGCGGTCCGCAAGCCGATTGGTCCCAAGCCTCATATTCTGCTGCGAATTCGGGACTGGATCCGCGCTCGAAGTAATGGTTCGCCAGGCAGGTTGCTCTCTTTACTGATTCGTATTCTGAAGATGCCGCTCAAACTACTCCGGCCCCTGCGACCATGGCGAGGGGGCTGGGACAAGTTGCTTCGGGAAGTGCGAAGGCTGCTGGTTGGGCTCGGCTATTTTCCGATTCGCATTCTCTTTGGACCCATCTTGAAACTGCGGCAAGGGGACGTTGTCCTGCTGGTCGATTCCACCTGGGGCGCTCCCGGTATGATCGAATCGCTTTTCCAAGCTCAGCATGACGCCGGCGTGCGGGTTATCCCGATGCTTCACGATCTGTTTCCTTTGACGATGCCGGAAACTTGCGAAGCGATCACGGTGGATTACTACACCCGCTGGTTTCACTCGGTGGTGCCGCGCGCCGATTTCTTTGTCACCAATTCCAAGTCGACGGGGCGATCTCTGGACACCTATTTGCAGCAACATCCCGAGATTCGCCCCCGTCCCGTCCTGCATGCCCCCTTCCGGCTTGGTGCCGAACTCGATCTGCTCGATCGGGAAGCGAAGGATCCGGCGGAACTGGAGCCGCTGTGGCAGACTCCTGGGAGGGCGATCCTTGCGATTGGCACGATCGAGCCGCGGAAGAACCATACGTTCCTGCTGGATGTATTCGATCTGCTTCGCTCCCGAGGCGTCGATGTGTCGCTGATTCTCATCGGTCGATTTGGATGGAAGAGCCAGGCGGTGATCGACCGGATCCAAAGTCACCCCGACCTCAATTCGCGACTGCTGCACCTATTCAATGCCAGCGATGCGGTGCTCGCTGAAGCGATCTCTCGCGCTGACTGTCTGGTCTGTGCCTCCCTGGCAGAGGGCTTTGGTCTGCCCGTGGTGGAAGGGCTGATGCGCGGCAATGAAGTGTTTGCCAGCGATATCGAGGTGTTTCGGGAGATTGGGCAGGGGAAGTGCCATTTCTTTCGGCTCGATGACCCAACCGACTTGGCAGATCAGTTGGAACGGTGGTTTATCGAGAAGGACCGCGTCGTCGGCAAGAGGGACAGGTCGCCGTTCCGTTGGCCGAATTGGAAAGAGAGTGCAGAGGAATTGGTGTCTGTGACTTTGTCGCTTTTGCAGGAAATGCCGGGGGAAGATTCCATGAGCCAGGCAGCAACCCTTGCCACTTCCGGGGTGGCGGACCATCCTTAGGGAAGGCACGCCGCTGTGCTTTTGTCCCTGTGAGGCGAAGAGCCGTAGAGAAAAACCTTGCGTGATCTGCCGGAAAAGACAATTCATATCGGGTTGGTTCCCGATTTCGTGATGGACGCGACTGAGAAGTCGGGGATCGACTTCTATTCTGCAGCATTGATCCGAGCCTTGTCGCAAACCGACCGATCTCGCAAATTCACTCTCTTTTTGACGCGGGAACGTTGGAAGGAATTTCCCGACCTAGGACCTCACTTCCATCGGGTTCCGATTCCTCGGATCTTTGCCAGCGGCCTGCTGAATATCTTCTGGTATCTCTTCATCCTTCCCATCCACGCGTACTGGCATCGAGTCGACCTGTTGCACCTGTTTGCGGGCAATCGCCGGATGACCTGGTTTCCCCGAGGGAAGATGCTGGTTACGGTGCATGATGTGTTTCACTTTGAACACCAGGAAATCTATTCCTTCCCTCGATTCCTCTTTTTCCGCACGATCATCGCACCCCTCTTGAGACGGCAGAGGCATCTGGTGGCCGACAGTCACGCGACCAAGCATGACATCGAGCGACTGTTGGGAGTTCCGGGCAAGGCGATTGAGGTGATCCATCTGGGGTTTGATGCTCCCAGACTGATGGCTTCCACAACGGAGAACCTAGAGGAGCCGGTACGTCGAAAGTACCATTTGACGCGCCCCTACATCCTTTATGTCTCCGCGTTAGACCACCCTCGAAAGAACCATCTGACACTGCTGGACGCCTACGAGCTCCTGCTCAAGTCCCGTCCTGATGCGCCCGATTTGGTCTTCGTCGGTCCCGACTTTTTTCACGCAGAGACGATCCATCGAGCGATTCAGCGACCATCGCTGGGTGGCAGGGTCCATGCGCTGGGATATGTTCCGGACCAATGGCTTCCGATCCTCTATCGAGAAGCCACGCTATTTGTCCATCCTTCGCCGCTGGAAGGATTTGGCTATCCACTGGTGGAGGCGATGGCGTTTGGATTGCCGGTGGCATGTGCGGATACGGAGATTTTTCGCGAGATCGGTGGAGCGGCTCCGGTGTTCTTCGATCCCAAGCAGCCGAAAGACATCGCCGCCAAGATCGCGATGCTGCTGGCGGATCCTGCTCTACAGGAAGAACGAAGCCGAAAGGGGTTGGAGCAGGCCAAATGCTACCAGAGCGATCGTGGGATCCGAGAGCTGCTCCGATTGTATGACACCCTGATGCAGCGTCCGTTGATGCCACGCGATGACGGCCAAGCAACGAATGCGGACTCCTGCAGCCACCCGTCGTTGGAGCGGATCGAACAAAGCAGTTCCCAGGTTTAGAGGCGATTTTGGCTTCGAGCGGGCAACCTAGAATGGGAGTCGGCAAGGAGCATGCGGGTGGACCCAACCTTGAAGAACCAGCAGCAAGCGGAACAGCGACGGTGGCTGATTGGTTGGTTTTGGTCGTGGCCGCTACTCGGGATACTGATCCTGTCGATGCATTGGCACAACCCCGCTATCCTGCAGAAATGTGCTCCTTCGCTCTTCATTCCTGGGCTGATTGGAACCACCGCCGCAGCTTGGACCATGCTACGGACGAAAGACCGAATCTACGGCCCGCCGTGCATTGCGTCGATGATTTTGCTTGCCCTGGGAGCCTGGTGGTTTTGGATGGTGGCTCCCTGAAGTGCCTTCCGGCGATCCATTGCAGCGTCATGACCGCACGATCGCCTGGGCTCTCCTGAAGAACACTCCGTCTCTCCCGTCCGCCAGCCTGTGGAAAGTGGAGTGTCATCACCAGGTTCCAGCAAGACATCTTTCGTCTGCAGACAAAGTGGCTGGCGAACCAATCGCTCATCGTCTTCCCAGGGAGATCTCAGCCAGAGAGTTTCTTGATCTGGGATCGAATGGCAAACAAAGGCGGCGCTTGTCGACAGACGCCGCCTTGAATCAAGATGTCCCGTGGGGCAGGGCATGCCGCACGGGATGGTCCATGGAGCGTGCGTTTGGTTTCATCGCAGGGAAGCTAGGACACTGCATCGAGCGCCTTCTTGGCGACCTGGACGCAAGAGCGGATGTCCTCGACGGGATTGTCGGGATTCTCTTCGTACTCCAGCGACAGTGCGCCATCGGCCGGGAACTTCGCTGCGATCAGCGCTTCGAACACTTCCTGGCAGTTCAGGTGGCCTTTGCCGAGAATGACCCCTTTCGTGTTCTCCTTCATCTCTGCGAAATCCTTCAGATGGATTCCGTAGAGCCGGCCCTTGAGAGTGCGGATCACTTCGACTGGCTTTTCTCCCGATCGAATGAAGTGCCCGAGATCGGCGCAAGCGCCGATGCGATCGTCCTTCCCCTCGATCGCTCGTAGCACGTCGATCGCTTTGTTGTATCGATGGCTTGGACCATGATTGTGAATCGCAACGCGAATGTCGAATTCTTTGACTAGGGCATTGAGGCTGTCGAAGGCTTTGGGGTCTGGATCGGCCGAGACGGCGCGAATCCCCAGCTTTTTGGCGAACTCGAAGACTTTGCGGTTGGCCGCCTCATCGGCCCCAAAACCGTTGACTCCATGAGCCGAGATGGTCATCCCCAGCGATTCCACTTTCTTTTTCGTCGCGGCGATCTGTTCGTCGCTGGCGTCCAGCGGCAACATGCCGCTGTAGAGTTCCACCTGCTGGAAACCCAGTTCCTTGGCATGCTGAAGTGCCACATCGAGCGGAAAGCCGCGGAGGGAATAGAGCTGGATTCCCAGCTTGAGCGGTGAGGCTTGTTGGTTGAGCGGGAAGGGTGCCGAGGCGTGGGCAGGGCGGAGCAGGGTGCCCAAGGCCGTAGAAAACGCAGCCGCACGAAGCATGGAGCGACGGGAGAGGGTCATGGAATTCGCTTTCTTAAGGGGAGGTTTCAGGGAACGAATCGCGACGGCCTCGTGGGGCCACCGAGAATGGGACTTTGGGTTGATCCATCGCTGCAGGATAACGGACTGAAGAAGTTCCAAGCAAGGCGCCCAGCGGCGGCTCCCGAAATCTCCAGTCCCCGCGAACGCATCGCAATGATTACAATCGCCGTAGGATTCCCCCAAAAAAAGCGGAAGGGGATTCACCGTGAGCCGTGAGGGATCCGATTGAACCGGACCAGTCCCTTTCGACATCCTTGGGGTCTGCAGATAGGAGTCGATCATGCGTCTTGCATCGAAAAAATGGTTCCTTTGGAGTTGGTCGATTGGGATCGGCGGGTGTGGGATCGGCATGGCCATGGTGGCCCAGCTTCTGTTGGCTAAGCCGCTGGTAGACGATCCGAAAGGGGATTGGCGTTCGTGGCGAGGGCCGGCGGCCAGCGGCAGCATCGAAGAAGGAAGTTTTCCGGATCGACTGGGTTCCGAGCAGCTCCTCTGGAAAGCTGCATTGCCCGGCAAAGGTTGTTCGACGCCAATTTTAGCCGATGGCCGCATTTGCCTGACGGCTCCTTCGGAGGGCGTTGACACTGTTCTGGCGTTCGATCGCCAAGGGAAACTGCTTTGGACGACCAAGCTGGAAGCGGAAGACCCAGGCAAGCACCGCAACGGTTCGGGCAGCAACGCATCTCCGGTATCCAACGGAACGCAGCTATTTGTCTATTTCAAAAGCGGCACGTTGGCGGCGCTGGATCTGGATGGCAAGGTCCAGTGGAATCGCAACCTAGTTCAAGAGTATGGCAAGGATACCCTCTTCTGGGACCATGGGACATCGCCGGTTCTCACCGCGAAGCACGTCGTGATGGCTCGCATGCATCAAGGCGAATCGTGGTTGGCGGCATGGGACCAGGCCACCGGCAATCTCGCCTGGAAAGTGCCTCGCAACTACCAAGTCCCCACCGAATGCGATCATGGCTATAGCACGCCTCTGGTGATCGACTACCAGGGGGAAGAAGCGATCTTGGTTTGGGGAGGTGAGCATGTGACGATCCATCGGTCAACCGACGGGAAGGAGCTTTGGTCTTGTGGCAACTTCAATCCCGAAAAGGCTCAGCTATGGCCCGCCATCGCCACTCCGGTACTGGATGGCGACATGGCGGTGATCGCCTATGGACGCAATGATCGCGGCATCCCGCGGCTTCATGGCATCCGGCTGGCCGGCCAGGGGGATGTCACATCGACCAGTCATGTCTGGAAGCGGGAGGATGTCGGAACATTTGTCCCTTCCCCATCGCTGTATCGCCATCAGGTGGTGCTGGTTGGGGATCATGGGACGGTGGAGGGAATCGATCCGGCGACAGGCAAGACGATCTGGAAGGGGGAGTTCCCCAAAAGCCGCGCGAACTTCTACGCGTCGCCGCTGGTGGCTGCAGGCAAAATTTTTGCTCCCCGAGAAGATGGTGTGGTTTTCATCGGACGGATCGAAGGGGACAGCTTCCGTATGCTGTCGGAGAACGATCTGGGAGAAAGTGTCATCGGATCGCCGGTGCCGCTGGGAGACCAGATTCTGCTGCGGGGCGAGAAGCATCTGTATTGCTTCGGTGGTTAGTCGATCCGACGGTGGGGCATCAACCAGGCTCCATCGGTGGCCGGTTGATGGAGCTCCTTGGTATTGAATCGCTTTTCATGCAGACGAGGCAGGGCAGGACATGCGAAAGCAGGCAGAGGATAGCGGCGCGAAAGCGTCCTGGATCGGTTCGGGGGACATCAATGCCTTCATGGGCCTTTCGCTTGACAACATTGCCGGATTGGTGCTGATCACGGCGATCCTAACCAACCAGTACGGCGTCCCCGCGGACTTCATCCTCAAGCATATGATTCCGGGCACCGCCATCGGCGTGATGGTCGGGGACCTGCTTTATTTTTTCATGGCGCTTTGGATGATGCGGAAGCTGGGGCGCAGTGTCACGGCGATGCCGCTTGGGCTGGACACTCCCAGCACCTTCGGGATGGCTTTTTTTGTCCTGGGGCCGGCCTTCCAGGCGGCCAAAGCGACGGGGCTTTCGGATCAGGACGCTGCCCGTGTGATGTGGCACGTCGGGATGAGCTCGATTTTTCTGACCGGTCTCTTCAAGGTGGTTTGTGCGTTTTTCTCCGGTTGGGCTAGGCGGGTCTTTCCTCGAGCGGGGCTGCTAGGTTCGCTGGCGGCCATTGCGCTGGTGCTGATCAGCTTCTTGCCACTATTGGATGTGCTTGGATCCCCCGTGGTGGGTTTTGTGGCGCTGGCCATCGTGCTGACCTCCCTGGTGGCTCAGATCCCACTGCCTGGAAAAGTTCCGGGAGTCGTCGGCGCGCTGCTGGTGGCGGGAGTGATTCACTACACGATGCGCGGGATGGGCTGGATTCCAGCGCCTCATATCGCTTTTTCCCCTGCCGCCGGTTGGATGCCGACCGAGTGGATGGAGGCATGGAAGCTGGATTGGCTGAAGAACTGGCAAGTGGCGATTCCCTATCTCCCGGTCCTTCTTCCGTTCGCGCTGGCGACGGTGGTGGGAGGGATCGACTGCACCGAAAGCGCGGCGGCCGCCGGAGATCCTTATCCGACCGGTCCGGTGATCCTGGTGGAGGCCGTGGCGACGCTGGCAGCTAGTTTTTGCGGCGGCGTGATCCAGACGACACCCTACATCGGCCATCCCGCCTACAAAGCGATGGGTGGACGAACCGCCTACACCCTGGCAACTGCCGTGGCCATTGGACTGGCAGGTCTGACCGGTGGCTTTGGCTACTTCTATCAATGGGTTCCTGAGGCGGCGGTCTATCCGATCCTGATCTTCATCGGACTGGAGATCACCGCACAGAGTTTTCAGGCGACTCCGAAACGGCATTATCCAGCGGTCGCTTTGGCGTGCGTTCCCGCTTTGGCATTCTTGGCGCTGAATTTTGCTGGTCAGATCTTTGGCGATTCGGTGGTGGCCGGGGCCAAGATTCAGCCCCAAGCGCCAGCGGCCAGTGCGCCGAACGATCCAGCCACTCCCGTCGCCACCTCCATTTCCGCCAAGACCCTGGCCAACGGCAAGCTGCGGGAACAGCTTCAAACCGCTTCGATGCTGGCCAGCAGTTTCATCCTGACCAGTCTCTTCTGGGCGTCGGCGCTTGCCTACACGATCGACCGAAGGCTAGGAGTCGCAGCGCTGTTCACTTTGGGATGCGGGGTGATGACCCTTTTTGGGATCATCCATTCGCCGCTTCCAGGCAATGCGCTCTTTCTACCGATCGCCATTCCAGGGCTGGATACCGAGCGATGGGTGTTGCCTGCGGAGTACCGTTCGCTACAGTTCCAGTGGGCTGCCGGTTATGCCATCACGGCTGCCATTCTCGCCGCTTGGGGTTGGTACCTGCGTTCCAGCGAGCAGAAGCGTCCGTCTACCAGTTTGCAGGAGCCTGCGATCGATTGATCGATTGAGAAATACCGCCACCGATGAATTCCACTCCTTCGCCTCGCGCGCTGTGGCATAGGCCACACTACACCATCGATCAGGCGATCGCCCTGGACGATGCACCCATGGGTCCGCTGCACGAAGAGTTTCTCCAGTGGGTGGCTACCTGCACCACACCAGGGCGGCACGTCCTGGAACTGGGGTGCAGCACGGGGCGGCTGGCCATTGCCATCTGCAGGAAGTGGCCAGAATCGCGTGTGATGGCATCCGAAGCATCCACCCAGTTGCTGGATCTGGCCCGCTACGCATTGGAAGTGGAGCGATTGACGCATCGCATCCAGTTGCACCATGCCGATGAGGAAAGATCTTTTCCATTTCCCGATGCCTACTTTGATACCATCGTGGCGCATCTGGTGCTGCATCGAGTCGATCGGCCGCAAGAGTGGATCGCCGAAGCGATCCGTTGCCTGCAACCAGGGGGTAACCTGCTGCTGAGAGACTGGCTCCCTGGGGATTTGGCAGACGATGGGACCCAGCTTCCCGATTCGTGGCAGGCGATGATTCCATGGCGAAGCGATCCGCTGGTGCAGCAATCGATCTGGACGTTCGATGAGATAGCCGCTTGGCAGCTACCTGCAGAGACATCTTGGCAGCAGATGGAGCGGAGCCCTGGAGGCTTGTTCTGGTCGGGGGTGATCCGAAAGACCGGCTCCCTGCATGTCGCCTGAGGCGTGCTGTCGCGCTTCCATGCCCCGGCTATTGCATGGCTGCAAAGACCGCTTCAACGAATCAGGCTGGCGGCGCGGAAGCCGAGCTGAATTGCGACCAAAGCCACGACGATGCCGGTGATCGACCGGATGGCTGGACCATGCCGATGATGATGCAGCCAGCGATTTCCGATCATCCCGCCACCCAGCGCCGCCATCATCCATAGGGTGAAGGAGGGATCTAGCCCCCCCTGCCAGCCGCCCGATACGCTCCATCTCCCCAACAGTCCGGCAATCGAATTGCAGGCGATCAGACCGGTAGCCAGCGATGCGATTTGAACCGGCGTGCCCGAGCGCATCAGGTGCAGCGCGGGTGCCAAGTAGATTCCACCACCAATTCCCGTCCATCCGGCAATCAGCCCCAAAGGAAGTCCCATCAAGCAGGCAACCAGGGAAATCTTTCGGCTGGGGCAAGTCTCCAGGGGAACCGAACCCCCTTCTTTTTTCTGCGGAAGTAAAAGCGCTACGGCGCTGATCCCCAGGCAGCCGCTGACCAGCCCCAGAAAGATCGGTCGAGAGATCGTCATGCTGGCCGCAAACCACGCAGTGGGCATGGAACAACCAACCAATGGCAGAAGGAATCGCCACGGCATGGTCGCTCGCCGGATCGCCTGCCCAAGCCCCCAAAGCGACACCACCAGATTGCATCCCAGCGCCGTAGAACGGACCTGATCGGTGGGAAGATCTAGCCACGCCAAGATAGCAAGGTACGAAGATCCCCCGGCAAAACCGACGGAAGCATAAAGCGCCGCGATCAGGAAGAACAAAGCGGCGACAACAGTGGTCATCCGGCGGCCTCAGAGAAAGATCGGTCCAGATACTTGCAACGAAGGTGACGCAGGAAGCCGCATCCTTCGACGGCAACGCGCGTCAGGGGACTGCACCTGCCGAAGGCCCCCAGCGCGGACTGCATCCGCTATGCTGATGCGAGTGCCGCAGGGCTTTCAGAATACATTGTCCATAGAGATTTGTGCCAGCAAGCCATGGAAGTACGCCAGGAAAGCATCTACGACAATCCCACCTACTACGACCTGATTTTCGGCAGCGACTGGGCAGCCGAATTCAAGTTCCTCAAGGCCGCCTTCGCCAAGCATTTGGATAAGCCGCCCAAGCGCTTGTTCGAACCGGCTTGTGGAACGGGACGGCTGGTCTATCGCTTTGCGAAGGCCGGATACCAAGTCGATGGCATCGACCTGAATCCCAAGGCGATTGAATACTGCAATCGTCGGTTGCAGCGACATTCCCTTGCGGCCAAGACCTGGGTGGCGGATATGAGCGATTTTCAGGTGAAGCGGCCCTATGACGCTGCCTTCAACACGATCAACTCCTTCCGCCATCTAACCACCGAAGCGCAGGCGGTCGGTCACTTGCGATCGATGGCCGCTGCGATTCGTCCAGGTGGTTTTTATGCCCTGGGGCTTCATCTGACGCCTCAGGAAGGAACTCCCACCGACCATGAAGCTTGGTCGGCTAGGCGCGGCCATTTGGTCGTCAATACCCAGATGTGGCCTCGCGACAAAGACACGCGCACTCGAATCGAACGCTTCAACATCCGCTTTGATATCCATCGCCCCTCAGGCTCCTACCGCATCGACGATTGCTTGGTGCTGCGCAGCTACACCTGGAAACAGTTCCAGAAATTCATCGACTCAGTCCCCCAATGGGAGATCGAAGCGACCTACGACTTCCGCTATTCGATCGATGATCCGATCGAAGTCGATCCCTCGTCAGAGGATGTCGTCTACATGCTCAAGCGACGCGCCTAAACTGCCTGCGGTAGGTGGTGGCCCCGGATGAAGAAGAAACACGATCGAGTGGGTGAATGGTGATGACTTTCAAGAGAAATGGTGGTTGGATCGGGTTGTTTCTTCTCTCGCTGGCCTTCTTAACATCCCCTGTGTCGGCACAGCGACTGGCACCCGGCAAGTACTTGATCGTGCATGCGGATGATGCTGGGATGTCCCATTCCGCCAACGTGGGGACGATCGCTGCGCTGGAAAGCGGATTGGTCCGTTCGGCGAGCATCATGGTGCCGTGCCCCTGGTTCAAGGAGTTCGCGCAGTACGCCAAAGCGCATCCCGAGTACGACTACGGCATCCATCTGACGCTCAATTCCGAATGGGATGTCTACCGATGGGGACCGGTAGCGGATCGAAGTGAGGTACCGTCGCTGGTCGATCCCGAAGGCTACCTTTGGGATAACGTGCAGCAGGTGATGGAGAATGCGAAGGCAGACCAGGTGGAGAAGGAGCTGCGGGCGCAGATCGACCGCGCAAAGGCATTCGGTGTACCGCTGAGCCATCTGGATACGCACATGGGGGCGGTGATGAGCCGTCCGGATCTGGTCGCGGTTTATTTGAAGCTGGGGATCGAGTACGACCTGCCGGTGCTTTTCCTCCGGTCGCTGGATGAGCCGACCCGGAAAGGCTACCCCGCGCTGGCAGCGCGCCTAGAATCGGCCATCCAGATGTTGGATCAGAAAAAGCTGCCTGTGCTCGATTCGCTGGTTCAAATTTATGGTGGCGACGACCTGGAGATGAGGAAAGCGGCTTATGAGGAAGCGATCGCTAAGATTCCACCAGGGATTCACCAATTGATCATTCACTGTGGCTATGACGATGAAGAGCTGCGCGCCGTCACCAACAGCGCAGCTCGTCGCAACCAGGACCGGCAGCTCTTTTCCTCCGAAGAATTCAAAAAACTGCTCCAGGATCACCAGATCGAATCGATCACCTGGCGTCAGTTTTTCGATCATGCTCGCGCCCCGTAACCGGGATATAAAAACCGTCGCGCTGCCAATCGCCGGCAGGCCTTCCTGTGGCATGGCCGTCCCGGCCATGCATGCCCGATCGCCAGCAAGGGGGCTTTTGCTGCCGCGACGATGGTCGAATCTTGGGTAAGGCGAATTCGGGACGCGCTTGGGATTTGGTGATCGCTCAAAGGGCTAAACGCACGAAGCAGAAACGGAAGCTGAATTCCATGGCGATACGGACAAATCCCAGATAGCCAAGATTTTTAGCTCTCATGACTTCGTGCAATTCGCTTCTCGGCTCGCGCGAAGCCGCGAAGGCACGAAGCGATGGAAAGCCCCGTCCCGTTTGCGATTCCCGCCAGGGGATCCAGTCGACTTTTTCTGTAGGCAGTAACCATTCGTTGCCAATCGAATCGACAAGTCGAATCGTGGATGGACCTGGGCGTCAGGTGCTGACGAACGATCTGCCTCTTATCGTCCTTCGCGTCTTGTCGTCTTCGCGTCAGACCAACTGTTTCAAGTCTTCGGGGTTTCAAGGCTTAGAACAAGGTATCTGGAATGGGCGAACTTTGCCGATGCATGAGGGAAGAGCGATAGCGGTTGGGCAAAAGTAGGAGTTCTGGCTTTTGGGCTTCGGCGATCCGGCCAGAGTGGGAACCTGAGAGGAGCTAAGGTTCAGGCGAAGATCTCGCGCACGACGCGGCCGTGGACATCGGTCAGTCGAAAGTCGCGTCCGGCATAGCGATAGGTCAGCTTGGTGTGGTCGATCCCTAGGAGGCCCAGGAGGGTGGCGTGCAGGTCGTGAAGGTGGACCTTGTTCTCCACGGCATAAAAACCATACTCGTCGGTCGCGCCATAATGGAATCCTGGTTTGACACCGCCTCCAGCCATCCAGACGGTGAAGCCCTCCGGGTTGTGGTCTCGTCCATCGGTACCCTGGGCGGTTGGAGTCCGGCCAAATTCGCCGCTCCATAAGACCAACGTCTCCTCCAGCAGGCCGCGCTGCTTGAGGTCGTCGAGCAAACCGGCGATGGGGCGATCGACTTCGCGGGCATTCTTCTCATGCCCCTTCTTCAAATCGCCATGCTGGTCCCACTGGACGAAGGCGTCGCTGTGGCTGACCTGAACAAACCGGACGCCTCGTTCCAGTAGTCTTCTGGCCAGCAGGCATTGGCGGCCGAAGTTGGCAGTGACGGGATCGTCCAGACCATAGAGTTGCTGTGTGGCTAATGATTCGCTGGCGAGGTCCTGAGCTTCAGGCATTTCCCCCTGCATCCGGAAGGCCAGTTCCATCGCCGCGATACGGCCTTCGAGCGCTGCATCCTGGCCCTGCGCTGCCAGATGCTCCTGGTTGCGCTGCTGGATCCAATCGAGCTGCCATCGCTGGAGAGTTCGGTCGCGAGGCACCGCAGGTTCGATGAATCGGATTTTCGCTTGGTCGGAAGGGGTGGAGGCGTTGCCGACTGGAACCCCCTGAAACCTCGCGGGGAGGAAGGCGGAGCCCCAGTTATTGACCCCTCCGTGAGCCAGCGTCGGGCAGATGGTGACAAAGCCGGGTAGGTCCTGGTTCTCGGTTCCCAGTCCATACTGCACCCAGGCTCCCAGGCTAGGACGAACGAACGCGTCGCTGCCGGTGTGGAGTTTGAGCAGTGCGCCGCCGTGAGCCGCATTGGTGCCGTGCAGCGAATGGATCATGCAGAGGCTATCGACGTGTCGGGCCACTTCCGGAAAGAGCTGGCTGACCCAGGTTCCCGACTGGCCGTACTGGGAAAACTTCCACGGGCTTCGAAGCAGCGTCGAGGTCGGTGCGAACTGGACCCTCGGCTTATCGAATGGGAGTTCCTTCCCGTGGTCTCGTTCCAGCATCGGTTTGTAGTCGAAGGTATCGACCTGGGATGGTCCCCCCTTCATGAAGAGGAACAGGATGCGTTTGGCTTTCGGGATAAATCCCTCCAGTGCAAACCGCTCGGGCGCCGTCTGCCCCAACCCTTGAGATTGGCTCAGCAGCACACTGGCAGCCAGCGAACCGAACCCGATGGCGGACTGGCGAAGCATGGCACGACGATCGATCGCGATGGGTCCCCCCTGAGATATCTTCGCCATGGAATCGCCTTCCGATCGCATCGGGAACCTCTAGGGCAGAAAGAGAAACTCATTGCTGGCCAGCAGGCCCTGGCACAATAGGCTCCATGCCCCCAGGGGATCTAGACCCCGCTGGGACGCCTCGTCCAGCATGCGGCAGGCCATCGCCGTTTCCTCCGCAGTGGCTTCCCGTTGCAGCGCGAACCGGACGGCCAGCGCGAATCGCTGAGCGTCGGTGCCATCCAGAGCAAGAACTCGCTTGGCCATTCCCTGAGAGGAATCGATCGCTAATGCACTGTTCATTAGGCAGAGTGCCTGGGTAGGGACATTGGTGGTGTCCCGGTGGCCAAGCACCACAGCAGCATCGTTGTAATCAAACAGCTGGAACAGATCGTAGAGGTGATTGCGGACGACGGGCAGATAGATCGATCGGCAGGGATGGTTGTAATCGGTTTTGTCGATCGATGTGTGATCGAAGAAGAACTCGCGGTTCTTCACATGCAGGTAGGAA
>Ga0315908_10000242_pt1 | contig 42693 bp, 38 predicted proteins | sample LakEriMetagenome_12_FD_203520 | JGI IMG/M metagenome (GOLD analysis project Ga0315908, IMG submission 203520) | Freshwater fungal communities from buoy surface, Lake Erie, Ohio, United States - Buoy 4 MA124 | ecosystem: Environmental > Aquatic > Freshwater > Lake > Lake biofilm | place: USA...
GCAACTTATTTCAGTAGTTAAGCTCCAATATTCATGTGTCTATTCTTGAATTCGATGCTTTTAGCCACTGTCACTCCATCTTTTGTTATTTTAGGAGCTCCAAATGTTTAGTCAATTACTACATTTCTTCCTTTTGGTCCCAAAGTTACTTAAACTGCATCTGCTAATTTATCACATCCTTCTAACATTTTTGCTCTGCATTCACTTCCAAACTTAAGGTCTTTGCTTACTTAAAATTAAACTAAATGACTCATTCTTTTAAATTAAACTACTTTTCTCAGTCCTCCTATCATTTACATAAAGATATTATTTTATTATTTTTTTTATCTAATCTAATTTATATCGAAATTTAAGGTTATAAATTCATATTCTATTATATTCTAGAACTTTATATTTTTAATATAAAATATAAACCACATTTTATATTAATTACTTTTATATATTATTTATTAATTATCTAATATTAATAATTATATATATATAATTAATTTAATAAATATAATTTATCATTTTATTATTTTAATAAACCATTATTAATATTTTAAAAAACTATTTTTCTTAATTTTATATTAATTATTCTAATTAAATAATGATTTTATATTATACATATTTAGAAGATATATCATATTTTTATTTTTCTATTAAATTATTCCATATTAAATTTAAATTAAGAACGGAGTTTTAAAATAAAAAAATGATTGATATATTTTAAATTATAATTATTAAATTAATTATAAAATTATATTATAATATATTTTATAGTATTTTTATTTAAAAAGCAATATATTTTATTGTAATAAATGACATAATTTTAATATAATTCTTAAAATTATAATTTAATATTATAATAATAATTTACTAAAAAAATGGGTATTTTTAAATAATTATATAGAGATTAGAAAAATTAATATATAATTAAAATGTACCTATTAAAAATTTAAAATTTATAAAAAAAACTTAAATATAAAGTTTAAATATTAATTAAAGAACTAATTATTAATAATATATATATATAAAATAAGATATTAATGATATTAGTTACATAATAATAATAAATTTAAATAAAAAATGTCAATGTATTATTAAAGCAAATAAAGAGGTATTTACTCTGAGTTGGTGAATCCGGAGAATACTTAACTTATAGAAAATGAAAAGTGAGTGAAAGGACCTAACGAAGAGTTAGAAATACATGTAAACTAAAAACAAAATGTCCCAAAAGCATTTTCAATAAACTAAGAACAAGTAGTAGAAATGAGTGAAGATCAAAGAAAAGAAAACTTGAAAAAGATGTTTCAAATAAAATAAAGAATAACAACAGTAGATCCTAAAGTAACAGAACCATATGATCCAATTCCAGGAAGAGTTCCTAGAAAAGTAGCAATAGACAGAAAAAAAAAGGAATATGCAAATTATGATATTGAAGAACTTTTATTACAAGAAGGAGTGGACTATAATGATGATACTAATAACTTTGTAGACTGGTTAGAATTGGAATTATTTGATGACAATACTTATGATGATTACATGAATAACTATTGGATTGAAAAAGCAAAAAATGAAAGTGAGTTGGGTCATGCTTTAACTGGAAAAGGACTGTTTTTAGATTAAACAGATAATAAATACAAATGGAAATCAATTTGTATATATGACTATAACATTGATAATCAAACTTTTAAAGCAACTTGGACAGATAATCCTAATCAGTTTATTTAAATCAGCAGAATAAACTTCGTATTAGATGCAGAAAATCCTAAGAAATTTGCAAAAAGAGTAGCATTAGCTCATTAAGAGAGAATCAAAGTGGATTCGCTGATTAGATACAACTATTATATAGATAACATGCCAATTTAAGATCTTAATGATTTGGATGCAGAGCAGAAAAGAAGATTAGAACAATTGACAAAGACTAAAAAGTTAGAAGGCATTGATCCAACTCCTTTATTAATTGATGTTAGTTATGATTATTCAAGGACAATGAATAAAATTATCTTTGATAAATTCCTAGAAGAAAATAAAGAATAACTCAATAACCCAGAACTATTCCCTATCAGACTCAATTTAGAAGCTATTAAGGAATAAAATAATCGATTCCAAAATCAAAAGTATTATGGAATGGTTAAACTTCAAAGTTAGAAAGAAGGAGCTAAGGAATATATTTACGAAAACCTTAAGAAACAGTCAATAGAGCCTAAAGATTTCACTGAAACTTTTAAAAATTTCTGTTTTGCTAGTTTGTATATAAAGAAGTAAGTAATAAAGGCTTTATAAGAAATTAAGAGAGAGTGTAATAAGGTTTTGGAATTGAAGATGTATAATTATGATGAAAAGGAGTTCCCTGATAATATGCATCTTGAGGAATTCAAGAATATTTAAGATGCTGCCACTTCCAATCTTTATCACACTTTGAAAGGATAATGGGTGAGAGAACTTATCCTCATCATCAAGACAGAGTTTGAAATGGTCGGAAAGGTAATCATATTATTATCATATTATTATAAAAATAATATAATTATTTTATTATTATTATTAATAAAGGGATGGTTTAACATGAAGGAAACAAGCAAAGTGACATACGACTTTGGTAAACTGAAAAGGTTCCTGACAGTGGTGAAGTTGATGATGCAAGATACTTTACTTTCTTTGATCAAGAAGTCTTAAAGAGAATTTGTAGACTATTTCACTAGTTTTATTCCATTAGAAGTAGTAATTCATTCTACAAGTCACATCCAAAACACTTATACAGCTGAACAATTGGCAGATAAAAACAGGAAGAAGTTTCTATTTACTATCGATCTGAAGAAGAATAATGATGAAACAGATTTTGTTTATTCTACTAATCCTAAGAACTTCATTACTCTTCTTCTAGAAATCTACGAAAAAACCATTGAAGAAGGCAACAAAATACCTGACATAGAACCTAGTATTCTTTCAGATCTATTCAAATCAAATAAAAATGAAACCTTCATTAAATCTCCAATCAAAACTAAAGAAAAACCTTAACAACAAATCATTAAGGGTAAAACCCCAGTTATAGATGAAAATAAATGGGTATGGGATTTGTATTTGGAATTAGAAGAAAAGATGACAAATGCTATAGTGCCGTTATATGAATATTTAGAAAAGTTCAAAGAGTTTAAACCAATCTTAGAAATAAAACCTGATGATTATGTCAGATAAATAGAAATGGAAGAAAATCAAAGAGATATTGAGGATATAAAATTAGAAATTTATAAAGTAAGATAATAGAGATAAGATTTGGAAAGTAAAATGCCAGAAAATGTTTAGGTAAGTATGTTTGAAATTCAATGTAAAGATGTCTTAGTTTAAATGTTGGAAAAGTATGAATAATTAGAAACAAATCTCAAAAACCTTATTGCTAGGAGATATAGAGATAGTAATAGATAGATTGCAACAATGTTTGAAGCTATCAAGTTAAAATTGAAAGAATAACCTGAAGATATTGAAAAGTTAACTGAAATTAAAGAATATATGTAGAATTTGCCTCTTGAATTATAAAGAATCGATACTGAATAAAAAGCCAGTTTGGATATCTACAAAATACTTGAAGAATTTAATTTCAAATTCTCTAAAGAAGATATGAACAGAAGATGGCAAGTTTTTGGAAATGCAAAAGAAGTAATAGAGTTGATGGATGTTAGGAAAAATGCATTAGAGAAAGATAAAGTGAAATTTTTGGAATCTATGAGAAATAATTAAATAGAATTCAAATAGATGGTAGAAAGTTTAGAATAAACAATCCAGAATTTCCATAATCATCAATAAATAAATGCTCATGAAGAAATAGCAAACAATGTAGAGAGTGTTTAAAATTAATTACTATAATATTAAGAAGAAGCTAAAAAATACAATTTCAGAGAATCATTATTTGAATTAGAAGAGCAAAGTGATTTCAGCTAATTATAATCAATGGCAAGAGAATTTCAACCTTATAGCAATTTATGGAACATCACACATAAATGGAAAGTAGGAATCGTTTCCTGGTTAGAAGGAGCTTGGGAATAATTAGATGCTGAAGAAGCTGAGAAATTCATAGATGATAGTAGTAGAACCTTAATGGGAGTGATTAGACATTTTAGAGAAAGAGATCATACTGCTGTTCTTAAAATAGCAGAAATAATCAAATAGGAAATTGATACTTTCAAACCTAAAGTGCCTTTGATGGTTGCCCTTAGAAAGAAAGGAATGAAGTAAAGGCATTGGGACCAAATTTCAGAAAAAGTAGGATTCACTGTCTAGCCTACTGAAGATTTTACTTTCTAAAAGGTATTAGACATGGGATTATTGAATCATAGTGAAGCTTGTTGTGAAATAGGAGAAAAGGCAGCCAAAGAGTTTTAAATAGAAACTATGTTAAATACCATGTAGGGCCAATGGGAAAAAATACTATTTGATTTGATTGATTACAAGAAGACTCATATTATCAGAGGAGCTGATGATATTCAATAAGTCATCGATGAACATCTAGTCAACACTCAAAGTATGTAGTTCAGTCCTTTCAAAAAACCATTCGAAGATAGAATCCAAGATTGGAATGATAAGTTAAAATTAATGAGTGATATAATGGAAGAATGGCTCAAGTGTTAAGGATAATGGATGTATTTATAGCCTATATTTGACTCTGCTGATATAGCTAAGCAGTTGCCATAAGAAACAAAGAAATTCAAAACTGTCGACTAAACTTGGAGACATACCATGTTATAAGCCAAGACATTTGGATAAGTGCTTAAAGTATGTAGTGATCAGAGTGTCTTAGACAAGTTGCAAGAAGCTAATAAGAATTTAGACATGATTTAAAAAGAACTGGATAACTATCTAGGAAAGAAGAGGGAGAAGTTTGCAAGGTTCTATTTCTTATCTAATGATGACTTATTGGAAATATTGAGTCAAGCAAAAGATCCGACAGCTGTCTAACCTTACTTAAAAAAAGTATTTGAAAATATTCATGAAGTAGAGTTCAACACTTAGACTCCTCCAAAAATAAAAGCGATGTATTCAGAAGAAAGAGAAAAGGTGGAGTTCATAAATTTATTAGACCCTAACAATAAGAATGTAGAGGATTGGATGGGAGAACTTGAAGACATGATGAAACAATCAGTGAGATATGCTTTACTGAAATCAGTGCAGACTTATCCTAATCCATCAAGAACTGACTGGGTGAGATCAAATCCCGGACAAACAGTGCTAAATGGATCTCAAGTTCATTGGACAGCAGAAGTAGAGTCAGCAATTAAAGACAAAGGAGGACAAGGGTTGAATGATTATGTTAGCAAGTTAAATGATTAATTGAATGACTTAGTAGATCTAGTAAGGACCAAACTATCAAAGTAGGAAACTATAACTTTAAATGCACTCATTGTTATAGATGTACATGCCAGAGATGTGTGTACTACCAAACTGTTGAAATAACAAATCACTGACATTGGAGCCTTTGAATGGATTCAGCAATTAAGGTACTATTGGGAGAATGACGATTGTTATGTAAAATGCATTTAGACTATTTATCCTTATGGATATGAGTATTTAGGAAACACTCCAAGACTGGTCATCACTGACCTTACTGATAAATGTTATATGACTCTAATGGGAGCTCTTAAACTCAATCTAGGAGGAGCACCCGCAGGTCCAGCAGGCACTGGAAAGACTGAATCTACTAAAGATCTTGCAAAAGCGTTGGCCAAATAATGTGTTGTGTTTAATTGTTCAGATCAGATGGACTATTTAATGGTAGGTAAGTTCTTTAAAGGACTAGCAAGTGCAGGAGCTTGGTGTTGCTTTGATGAATTCAATAGAATCAATATTGAAGTGTTGTCAGTTATAGCCATGTAACTGTAACAACTTTTTAGTGAAAAAGCTATCGGGAAACCATTTACCCATTTCGAAGGAAGTGATATTAAACTAAATCCAACATTCAGTGTGTTTATTACTATGAATCCAGGATATGCTGGTAGAACTGAATTACCAGACAACCTTAAGGCTTTGTTTAGGGGAGTTGCTATGATGGTGCCTAATTATGGACTCATTGCAGAAATCAGACTCTATTCTTTCGGATTTAGGTAAGGTAAGGATCTTTCTAACAAAATCACCACTACTTTCTAACTTGCTTCTGAAAGTCTTAGTAGTCAATTCCATTATGATTACGGAATGAGAGCTGTTACCTCTGTTATTAATAATGCTGGTCTCTTGAAACAAGCTGATCCTGATATGGATGAAGACAAATTATTATTAAGAGCAATCAGAGACGTTAATGTACCTAAATTCTTATCCCATGATTTGCCATTATTCGAAAATATCATCAAGGATTTATTCCCTACAACTGAAAAACCAGTCATCAATTATGGATCATTATTGAGTGCTATTAATGAGTATTCTATCAAACTTGGTTTTTAGAATGTCCAGATATTCGTTGATAAAATTCTGTAGTTATATGATACTATCCAGGTCAGACATGGTTTAATGTTGGTTGGTCCAACTGGAGGTGGTAAAACAAGCAGTTACAAAACATTACAGAAAGCTTTATCTAGTTTATAGAACAATGGATATTATAATGTAATAACTCACATATTAAATCCTAAATCAATAACTATGGGTTAACTTTATGGAGCTTTTAATGAATAGACTAGAGAGTGGACAGATGGAGTTCTAGCATACATGATAAGAGAAGCAATAAAAGACAGGAGTGAATAAAAGCATTGGGTGATGTTCGATGGGCCAGTAGATGCGCTTTGGATAGAAAGTATGAATACAGTGTTAGATGATAATAAGAAATTATGTTTGAACAGTGGATAGATATTAGCTTTGACTCCTCATATGACTATGATGTTTGAAGTGGAAGATTTAATTGTTGCTAGTCCAGCTACAGTCAGTCGATGTGGTATGATTTATATGGAGCCAGTCAGTTTAGGATGTTAACCTTTAGTAGACTCTTGGATCATTAATTCTATTCCACCTAATTTTAGTTCAAGAAAAACTTTCATTAATAAACTCAATTCTTTCTTCAATATCTTCTTGAAACCAACTCTTAATTTCTTAAGGGACAATTGTGTAGAGTGTGATGAAAGTTCTAACAACTAATTAACTTAATGTCTCACTAGAATGCTTTCTTGCTTCATTGAACCATATAGAGAAACTGAATATAAAAAAGTATCCATGGAGGATATTGAGAAGTTAGAATCTCAAATTGAATCAATATTTTTGTTTTGTGTTGTCTGGTCGTTATGCTGCACAGTAGATAATAACTCAAGAAGGAAATTCGATGTTTTCATCAAGGAAATAATTAATCGAAATAAAATAGAAGCAGGAATAAAGTTATTCTAATAATACCCTGACAAGTCAATATATTCATTCAAATTTGACACAGAAAACAACAGTTTCATAGGTTGGGAATAAGAGTTTGCGAAATTCGAAATTGATCCTAAACTATAATATCATGAAGTGATGGTTCCGACTATGGACTCGACTCGAAACATATATATTACAAAGATCCTTTTAAGTAACAAATTTCACGTGATGTGTCCTGGACCAACAGGAACTGGTAAATCTTTAAATCTGTACACTCTACTAGGAAGTTAGATGGGAGAAGAATTCTAATATATCGCTCTTACTTTTTCAGCTCAAACTGGCGCTAATGCTACTCAAGATACGATTGATAGCAAAATAGGGAAAAGAAGGAAAGGTGTTTATGGACCTCCAGTGGGAAAGAAGTGTATCATTTTTGTGGATGATCTCAACATGCCCAAGAAGGAAGAATATTTCGCCTAGCCTCCTCTGGAGTTGTTAAGATAGTTTTTAGATCATAATGGATGGTATGATAGGAAGACACTAAGCTTTATGAAATTGGATGATATTATCCTTTTAAGTGCAATGGGACCGCCGGGAGGAGGTAGAACTTTCATCACTAATCGATTAAAAAGACATTTCAATCTACTCGCCTACACTGAAATAGAAGATACAGAAGTTAAATAAATATTTGGTACCTTGTCTAAAAGTTTCCTCAAAAAATTCTAAGAAGGAGTAAGAAATTAAATAGAAAATATGTTGGACTCCACATTAGAAGTTTACAAATAGTTTAAATCAGAATTGTTGCCTACTCCAAGTAAAAGTCATTATTCTTTTAATTTGAGAGATATCTGGAGAGTTATTTAAGGAATTTGTGGAAGCAGTCAGAGAAACATTCTTGAAGCCAATGATATGTGTAGATTATGGTTCCATGAAAATATGAGAATCTATCATGACAGACTGACCACTGAAGCTGACAGAACTAGATGCAAATAAATACTATTTGAAAGAGTAGACAAGATATTTAAACTTAAGCAAAGTGATATTATGAATGCAGACAGAATAATTTATGGAGATTTCTTATAAGGAAGAGATGTAGAAATAAGATAATATGTTTAAATAAATGATTTAGAAACTCTTTTATTAAAAATGGAGAGATTTCAAGATGATTTCAATAGTGATAGTTAGTTTTCGGGAGGAGGTAAAAAGCAAATGAAGTTGGTGATGTTTTTGGATGCTTGTGAGCATATCTGCAGGATAGCTAGGATAATTAGACAGCCATCAGGAAATGCATTTTTGATGGGAGTTGGAGGAAGTGGAAGATAAAGTTTATCAAGAATGGCTACTTTCATAAGCAATTTCAAGTTGTTTCAAATCGAAGTTACTAAAAATTATAACATTAAATCATGGAGAGAAGATATCAAGAATCTACTAAAAATTGCAGGAGTAGATAACAAACCAGTGACCTTCTTATTTGTAGATACTTAGATAATCAATGAATAAATGCTAGAAGATATCAATAATATTCTGAATAGCGGAGACGTGACTGGAATATATAATGTGAAGGATATGGAGGATATCAAGAAAGTGTGTAAATCAGATTGCGTGAAGAAGAATCTTTAACCTAATGACATGAATATCTATTCAATGTACTTGGCTAGAGTGAAGAAGAATATCCATGTAATAATAGCAATGAGTCCTTTAGGAAATATATTCACGACTCGATTGAGAATGTTCCCTTCATTGGTAAATTGTTGTACAATTGATTGGTTCACTGAGTGGCCTGATGAAGCCTTAATAGGAGTTGGAAAAGGATCTTTATAAGATTATGAAGAAGAATTAGGGCTCAAAGGTTAATTGGATATCATGGTCGAAATGTTCAAAATCATACATAAAAGTGTTGAGACATTTACTGTCAAGTTCAAAGAGGAAATTAGGAGATATAATTATGTTACTCCTACATCTTTCTTAGAGTTACTCAATCTCTTTAGAACTTTCCTAACTCAAAAGAGAATTCAACAATTTAAAAGTATAGATAGACTAAAAAATGGTCTAGATAAACTCAATTCCGCTAATCAAGCAGTTGAGGAAATGGGAATACAATTAAAAGAAATGCAGCCTATTTTAGAAGCCACTCAATTAGAAACTATTAAAACTATGGAGAGTTTGAAAATTGATAATGAAATGGCAAGCAAACAATAAATAATTGTGTCTTAAGAAGAAGCAGAGGCCATTGAACAAGCAACACAAGCAAATAAGTTAGCAGCAGAAGCAGAAGAAGCAGTGAAGGAAGCTAACGAAAAGTTAAATGAAACTTTAAAATAAGTAGCAAAACTAAAGAAAGAGCATATATAGGAAATTAAGACATTTAACAGTATTACTCCTGTGGTTCGTCTGGTGATCAAAGGAGCTACAATTTTATTAATGGATCATGTGAAGGATCTGGGAGGAAAACTAATCATTAAACAGGAAGGAGGTAAAAAGGAAGAAGATTACTTTGAAACTTGCAAGAAAACTCTTATGCAAGATCCATAATATATGTTAACTGCCATGAAGGAATTCAAAGATGAAGCCAAGAGTCTCAAACCAGCTGTAACTAAAAAGTTATTAGATGAAGTTATAAAAGATCCTGATTTTAATCAAGAGTCAGCTGAAAAAAGTTCATATGCTATTTAGTTCATTTATTAATGGGTTTCTGCTATGTACAGTTTCAATTTTGAGTATGTTAGAGCAGGACCGTTGAGAAAACAGATGGATGATATGAAGTAAATTGTAGCAGAAAAGGAAGCAGAATTGGCTATAAAAAAAGCATCTCTTTAAGCTATTAATGACAAGATTTACTCTCTTGAGTAGCAATATAAAGAAAAAGTAAAGTTCTAAGAAGAACTCACTAAAAAAATTACAGATTGTGAAATAAAAAAGGACAGAGCTGAAAAACTCACAGGGTATTTATTATATATAATCTTAAATATAAAAAAACATAAATATAATAATAAATTTGAAGGGGATTGAAAGATGAAAAGATAAGATGGACAAGCGATATTGCAATGCTTACAAATCAATTAGATTTACTTCCTGGTGATTCAGTAGTATCAGCTGGAATGGTAAGTTATGCTGGACCATTCACTAATACATACAGAAATGGAATGGAATAACTATGGATAAATAAATTGAAAGAATTAGGAATCAAACACAGTTCAGACTTAAAAATGACAAAGTTCTTAGGAGAACAAGTGAAGATTTAGAGTTGGAATTTAGCAGGATTACCTAAAGATGATACTTCAATCGAAAATGGTATAATAATAGACAAATCTAGAAGATGGCCATTGATGATTGACCCTCAAAATTAGGCAAATAAATACATAAAGAACATGGGAAGAGACTAGCCAGAACAAATCGATGTATTGAAAACAACAGACAGTAATTTAATGAGAACAATTGAAGTTGCTATTCAGTTTGGAAAATGGGTGTTGGTTGAAAATGTAGGAGAATCTTTAGACCCATCCCTTGAACCAATCCTATTACAATAAACAAGCAAACAAGGTAGCAGTATCACAATAGTTATTGGAGATAAAAACATTCCTTATAATGATCACTTTAAGTTTTTTATGACTACTACTCTTCCTAATCCTCATTACTCTCCAGAAACTTAAGTCAAAGTCACTGTCATTAATTTTGCCATCACTTCATCAGGATTAGAAGAATAAATGCTGGCAACTATTGTAGGATTGGAAAACTCTACTCTTGAGTAAAAGAAAATTGAAATAGTTAAGAAGAATGCAGCTGATAAGAAGGAGTTACTAAATATTGAAGATAGCATTCTTAAAAGTCTTGGAGAAACTAAAGGAGGAATAGAGGAAATGTTGGCTGATGAATCATTGATTTTGAAGTTGTCTTCTAGTAAGAAATTCGCCTAAGAAATCAACTAAAGAGTTAAGGATAGTAAAATAACAGAAGAATAGATTGATTTAGTAAGAGATAGTTATAGACCAGTTGCTTTTAGAGCTTCATTATTATTTTTCTGTATTATTGACTTATCAACAATTGACCCAATGTATTAGTATTCTTTACAATGGTTTAATTATTTGTTTGTAAACAGTGTTGATCAAGCATCTCCAAGTAATGTGTTGGAAGAAAGACTATAGAACCTCAATAATTTTTTTACTTATCAACTGTATGAAAATATCTGTAGATCTTTATTCGAAACTCATAAATTGTTATTCTCGTTCATCTTAACTGTCAAAATTCTGTAGGGTAAAAATGAAATGGTAGAGGAAGAGTGGAGATATATTCTGACTGGACCTACAGGAGATATTACAATAGAATAGAATCCTACTAACTGGATTGCAGATAATAGTTGGCCTGAAATGTATAGATAATTTTATAAAATGGAAGAATTGTCAGCATTCAAGGGAATCAAGGACTACTTCATGAAGAACACGCAAGAATTCAAGTCCATTTTTGATAGCACTGATCCTCATGAATGTTAGCTGCCTGGAAAATGGTAATCTGACCTCAATAGTTTCTAGAAGTTGATAATATTAAAGGCTCTGAGAAGTGACAAGTTGATTAACGGAGTACAAAACTGGATAAGTGAAAAAATAGGTAAAGAATTCATTATGAATCCTTCGTGGGAGTATGGCAAATGTTTTAAGGATTCTAAAGTTACTACTCCTCTTATAATCATTCTTTCTTCTGGATCTGATCCAAAGGATGATTTTACTAAATTCTGTGAGGAAATGGGAATGTCAAAGAGGAATGACTCTATATCTTTAGGACAAGGATAAGGAGTCAAAGCAGCTGCTATGATTAAGGAAGCTTAAAATAGAGGAGGCTGGGTTCTGTTATAAAACTGTCATCTTGCCAAAACATGGATGTCCGAATTAGAAAGGATATGTGAAGATTTAAATGAAAACATTCACAAAGATTTTAGATTGTGGTTGACTTCTAAACCTACCTCTGATTTCCCCATTTCAGGTAAATAATATCATATAAATATGTAGTGCTGTAAAATGGAATTAAGATGACAATGGAGCCTCCTAAAGGATTGAGAAATAACCTTCTAAAAACATATAGTAACTTTGATGCTAAAGACTTAGATGATTGTATAAAACCTGATGAGTATAAGAAGCTGATATTTGGATTTTCGCTATTTCATGCAATAATATTAGATCGAAGGAAATTTGGACCAATAGGATGGAACATAGCTTATGACTTCACTTTGGAAGACTTCACAGTATGCAAAAGACAATTAAAAATGTTATTAGACGAGTATTTACACATTCCATTCAAAGTGCTATAGTTCTTAGGGAGTGAAATAAACTATGGAGGAAGAGTGACGGATGACAAAGATATCAGGTTAATCACAACCATCATCAAATAGTACATTTGTCCTGAATCATTAAGGATAGGACACAATTTTAGTCCAAGTGGACTTTACAAATAACCAGATGCTCATAATCTTGCTGATTATATAAACTATATTACTGAATTACCTCTTAATCCTTATCCGGAAGTTTTCGGTTTACATGACAATGCTGCAATCACCAATGCTCAAAACGAAACTATTGCCTTATTAGAAACCATTTTGTCAATTCAACCAAGAGAAAGCAATGCAGGAGCAAAGAGTAGAGAATAATTAATAGAAGAAATCGCAATAGGAATCGAGCTCAAAACTCCTAAAGTATTTGATGAGAGACAGATATCAATTGATTATGCTACTAATTACAATGAGTCAATGAATACAGTATTGACTTAAGAAGCTATTCGATACAATAGACTATTAGTAGTAATGCAACAGACTCTAATCGATGTGAAAAAAGCATTAAAAGGAACTATTTTATTGAGTGAAGAGTTAGAGTTCCTTGCAAATAGTTTATATGATAACTAAGTGCCTACTATGTGGAGCACTGTTGGGTTTCTTTCTATGAAACCATTGGCTAGTTGGATCAATGATCTTGAAAAGAGATGCAATTTCCTTAATGATTGGATTATCAATGGAACTCCCAAAATATTCTGGATCAGTGGATTCTTCTTCCCTTAAGCTTTTTTGACTGGAACTCTGCAAAATTACTCTAGAAAAAATGTGATTCCTGTTGATAAAATATCATTTAACTTTGAATTCAAGGATGATATAACTCCATAAGAAGTAAAAGAAAAACCGGAAGATGGATGTTTGATTTATGGAATGTTTTTGGAGGGAGCGAAGTGGGACTTTAAAAAACATTTGATGGGTCATAGTTATCCAAAAGAATTGTTTAGTGACTTACCCGTTATACACATGTAACCCGTCGCTTACAGAGAACCTCCCACCGAGGGAATCTATGATTGTCCTCTCTATAAGGTCGAAGTCAGGAAGGGAACTCTCTCCACCACTGGACATTCTACTAATTTCGTTAAATATATCGAAATACCCACCAAAGATCACCAAGATTAATGGATTAAGGCAGGAGTCGCTGCTTTCTTAGCTTTAAAATACTGATAAAATTACATATTTTTTTATTAATATTATTTAGAATTATTCAATTAATATAAATTTAATATTGGATCATTTCTTTTAAATCCATTCTCATTTATGCTTCTAATTTTTCCAATACTTCTTAATCTTATATATCTATATTTTTTAGATAAACAAATTATTCAATTTAATCCATTTATAGCTATATATATTTAAATTAATCTTTTTTAATGAATTTTTCTTTTTGAAATTATTTTATCAAAATATAAAAGATTGCATCATAAATGCTGAAATTTTATTTTAAATATAATCTTTTTTATAATTTAAAAATAGTTTCCAATCTGGTTATATTGCTTTTAGTAATATTTTGATAATACTATTACAATTTTAACTTATTTTAGTCATTTACTAATTTAATGAATTTTAATTAATCATAAATGGTTATTAATATTAATTTCTTTAATAATGAATTTTGATATATTTGATAATTTATATCGTCATACATTATATAACTAAATATTTCTTAAATTTGATAAATTTATTAATCTTCATCTATAATGCAAGGAATATTTTTTATTATTATTCTATACTTTTATTAAGTTTTTATAAAATCATCATAGTCTTTCAAAATTATGACTTTTAATTTTGATACTTTTAATCTTAATAACAATAGAATTCCATCTAAAGAAATCTAATTTTTCATTAGAATAATTTTAATATGATTATCAATTTAATTAATATGCATTTTAATTATGATTCCTATTAAAAATCATATTTATACTTAAATTTTTTATTTTATTAGGATTATTAGAATAATATATGATTAATAAAATTCTAAATATTTATTTAATCGGATTAATTTAATAAATATTATAAAAATAGATATATTAAATATAAATAATCCTTTTAATAATAAAATAATGTAATTATTAAGTAAAATTAAAAAAATAAAAATAAGAACATTAAAAAATAAACAAATATTTTAGTTTTCCTAAAGAGAATAAATGAATTACGATGTTGTAATTGTAGGTGGAGGTCCAGCTGGTTTATCAACAGCAATCCGATTAAAATAACTTGAGAAGAAATATAATAAGGATATAAGTGTTTGTTTGATAGATAAAGGAAGCTAAATTGGAGCAAATATTTTATCTGGAAACTGTTTTGATCCTACTTACTTTAATGAATTATTTCCAGAATGGTAAAAGATGGAAAATAGACCTCCTATAAACTAAGAAGTAAAGGAAGATAAAGTATTATTTCTATTAAATGAGCAAAACAGCTTAACTGTTCCTTAAGATTTAATGTTGAATGCACATAAGAATCATGGGAATTATATCATTAGTTTAAGTGAATTATGTAAATGGATGGGAGATTAGGCATAAGAATTAGGAGTAGATATTTTCAGTGGATTTGCAGGAAAAGATATATTATTCGATGATTAAAAAAGAGTAATAGGAGTATTAAGCAATGAATTTGGAGTGGATAAAAATGGGAATAAAAAGGAAAATTACTAAGATGGAATAGAATTAATAGGTCGATAGACTGTGATAGGAGAAGGATGTCGAGGAAGTTTGGCAATGAAGTTGATAGAAAAGTACAATTTAGACAAAGATAGTGATCCAATGACTTTTGGAATAGGATTAAAGGAGGTTTGGGAAGTGAAGAGCTCTAAACACTATGCAGGATTAGTTTAACACTCAATAGGATGGCCATTAGATAAGTGTACTTATGGAGGATCATTTATGTATCATATGGAAAATAACTTAGTGTCTATAGGAATGGTAATCGGATTAGATTATAAGAACCCTTATTTGAATCCATATGAGGAGTTTTAAAGGTTCAAGACACATCCAAGCATCAAACACTTTTTGGAAGAAGGACAATGCATTTCTTATGGAGCTAGAGCTTTGAATGAAGGCAGTTACTTTGCTCTACCTTAATTGACTTTCCCTGGAGGAATGTTAGTCGGATGTGCTGCTAGTACTCTTAATGTTATGTAGATTAAAGGAGCACATTATGCAATCGGCACTGGCATTCTTGCAGCTGATAATCTCTATCAACATCTTATCCTTTCTTCTTCTTCTTCTCAATCTCCCATTCAAATACATTCATATTAAACCTAGTTTAATAATAGTCATATGCATAAGTAGTTGTATAATTAGAGAAACTTTAAAAATGCTTTCAAAAAGGGATTCTATTTCGGCTTACTCCATTCTGCGTTTATTGATAAAATCTCAAAAGGCAAAGAAAATTGGAATTTTAGAAATAAAATCAAAGATAGTCAAACTACCTAAATTAAGTCTAATTTTGAACCAATTTAATATCCTAAACATGATGGAAAAATAACTTTTGATTTATTAGACAATTTAGCTAGAAGGTAAATATTATAAAAATTAATAATAATTAAGTGGAACAAATCATGAACATGACTAACCATCACATCTTGTAATAAAAAAATATAAACATAATATTCCTCTAGAATCATATAAAAAATATGGAGCCCCAGAGGAAAGGTTTTGTCCAGCTAAGGTTTATGAATTTGTTGTTGAGGAGAACAGGCAAACTAAAAAGGAAGAAGTCAGATTATAAATTAATGCTTAAAATTGTTTACATTGCAAAACCTGTTCCATTAAAATGGTCGAAGAATATATAGACTGGACAGTCCCTGAAGGAGGTGGAGGACCTAACTATACTTTAATGTGATAACTATTTTTAATTATATCTCATATTAAAAATAATTTAATATTATTACTAATATCATTAATATTACTAATATTATGGATTTTATTTTAATATTTTTATGATAGTATTTTTAATATTTTTATTATGGATAGTATTGTGAATATTATGCATTAAAAAAAATCATTCATTCTTAAACTCTTCTTTAAACTCCTCTTGCAGGTGGACTAATATCAGTATAATATACATTGTAAAGAGATGGGAACATTAACCAAACACCTATTAATAATATTAGTTATATTTTTAATATTGATTATTTTATTATTATTTTTACCCCATAATCCTGCAGGTACTCCCCAAGATGCGAATCTTTTAAATAAAGAACCTCCTCTTTCAAATTTCAACTTGTTAAATGTAGGCAAATACATTATTTAATCTAAAGATATTTATTTTATATTATAATTTATTAGTATTTTCTAATTAAGATTAAATTTGAACTTATTATAAAAGAATAAGTAAGATAATTTTAGTTAATATATATATTAGATCAATGTTTTAAAGCTTCTGCTTCATATTCGTCTAAGTCAATGACTTTTCCAGTTTGAAAGCTCTTTTAAGCGGCTGATCCGACTTTAAGATTTTGATAAGCTTCATCAAAAGTGCTCCTATGAGTGTGTTTTCCAGAAATGGAATCATGAACAAAATTGAGCATACACTTGTAGAAAGCCTCCTCATAATAACTAGGGAACATATACTTGCCCAGATCCTAAGTCTTACCATACTCATTCCAGATTTCTACATCATTCAATCCATTGTTCTAATTTCTGAGAGTTCCTTCACTTCCATAAACCTCTAACCTTTAATCATAACCACTTTTACATCTCCTGGTAATGTGTAGAGTTCCTAAGACTCCACTCTTAAATTAGAAACTAATAGTACCTGAATCACAATCTCCACATCTCTTAATCATTTCATTGTATAAATTACCTCCTTAACAGAAAACTTTCTTCACTTCACTTTAACTCACATATCTAGCCATATCGATATCATGCACACTCATGTCTTTGAATAATCCTCCACTTGCTAATACATAAATTTCATGAGGTTCAATAGGATCTCTTGCAACCATATTTATTTATTCTACTTTTCCGATTTTCCCTTGACTAATCATTTCTTTAATCCTTTCGAAGTTATTATGATACCTTCTATGATAATTGACAGCAGTCATCTTCCCTACTTTATGGTTTTCTCTTGCTAAATCTCTAAGTTCCATCATGTCCTTCAAATTTAAAGCACATGGTTTTTCTGCAAACAAGTGTCTTCTTTATCTTAATACTTAAACATTTGTTGGATGATGAGTATCAGTAGCTCCTGCACTGATTATCATGTCTAATTCCTTGTTATCAACTACATCTTGGAAATCGTTACTGAATTTGCTACCTTCCAAACCGAATGTGTTTACCAAAATGTCTTTTTCAGCAGGAATATTACTGGCCACTTATTGAACATCTACTAATCCTAAATTCTTCTAGATTCTTAATAAAGATCTAAGATGCACTTAACCTGCTCTTCCTAATCCAACAATACCTACTTTAAAGGGTTTCATTATCTTTTATATATATATTTATATTAAGATATTTAGTTCATAATTTATACTCTTTTTTTTAATTTGTACGTATTTAAATATCTTACTATAAAAATATGTACGTGTTATTTATTTTATATATCTTATGTTTTTTATATTTATCATATTTATTACTTATCAATATATATACTTTATTTTATAAATTAATTAAAAATTATAATAAATAATTTTAAAAATAATATAATACGATTAATTTTTATTTAAATAAAATCATATAATACTATGTATAAATAACTATCCTCCTTCATTTCCACTTGCTATAATATTACCTTACATACTAAATTTAGAAACCCAAACATTATCATTATGAGAATTGATAGTTTAAATAGTTTTATTGGTATTTAGATCCCATAACTTAATACTTTTATCAAAGGAACAAGTCATGAATAGATTCTAATGTACTAAATTTGTATCAACACAATTTATATTACTCTTATGACCAGTTAAAGTCAAAATAAGTTTTTATTTTTCAACGTCAATTAAATTAATATGTAAATCATCAGAAGCGGTAATCAATTTATTATTATCTTATGTAAATTTTAAACTTCTAACTTATTTACCATGAATATCTAATTTTTAGATATTTTTGGTTTCAACATCTATTATAAAAACATGTCCTAAACAATTTCCGACAGATATGTATTTTAAATTAGGACTCTGATTATTAATAAAAAATAATTACTATATCAATAGATTAAAGAAAAGAATCCCCTGTTTTGTAATTTTCAATTAATTCTTAAGTTTCTATATCATAAGTATTAATCTTTCCACTTTCTCCAACAGTAACAATGTTTCTGTCATTAAAACATAATTTAAAACTCTGCATTGGATCTCCCTGAATTTAGCTGAATAAACATCCTTCTTCAGTGTTATAAACTCTTATACAGCTATCTAGACAAGAAACTGCCAATTATTTCCCATCAGAATCATATTTTACATCTACTACTCCTAAACTATTATCTTCAAATCTAAACAATTAAGAGTATTATTCATTGCTAATGTTATTTAAATCGTAATTTAATATCAATACTTTCTCATCCACCAATCCTATTGCTAGTTAATTTTAACAGAAATCTAAACAAGATATACATTCTTTTAAATCTGTTTCATAAATTACTCTATTTTATTAATTTTCATTATTTTTATTCATTATCTTTTCTATAATTATTAAATATTTTATATTTATTATTATATTAATTATATTGTATTAAAATAAATAAATCAATATTTTATTATTCCATTTATATTTTTTATAAATTATTTCTAGAAAAATTATTATATTTTTAAAAATGAGAATAAAATAAATTTATGAATTTGTAAAATCTCTTCCAGCAATATTTATTTTACATTTTTGGTTTATGTTAATATTAATATTTCCAATAATATTCATTTATAGTAATACGTGCATGAAAATAATTGTAGTTTTATTAACTATTTATTAGTATATTCCTTTTATTAAAAATAAAACTAGAAATAGAATATATAGAGGAATAATGGAATATTGTGATAGTAAAAAATATTTTAAAGAATATGATTTTATAATAGAAGATAAAGAGTTAAAAGAATATTAAGAATAAAGGAAATTTAAAGATTTAAATATAATAAATTATGATGAATAAGAATTAAAGAATAAACTATTTTGTTTCCACCCTCATGGAATATTCTGTTATGGAGCAGGAATTTCAACATTAGATAGTAGAAATAAAGTAATTTATTAATGTGCAGGAGTGGCAAGTAGAATGACAACAATGGTGCCTCTATCAGGTCTGATCCATACTTTACATGGAAATTTCGGAGCCAATTAGAATTAGTTCTTGCAGCTCATGAAGTAAGGTATCAGTTTCATTCTTTATCCAGGAGGATTTGAAGAGGCTGCATTGACTTAATATTAAAAGCATAGAGTTTTCATCAAAGAAAGGAAAGGCTTCATCAAATATGCTATTTAAAATAATTATTCTATATATCCTTGTTATTAATTTGGAGAAACTAGTCTTTATTATACTATTCAAAATGATTTCATTGGATCTATTATGAGCAGACTCAAATTAGTTTCTATTTTACCTTATTCCAAATTTTTCTGGTTCCCTTTAAATAATGTTAAAATGATTCTTGTTATTGGAAACTCTATTTCTTATCAAAATATAGTTCAAGATTATAAAAATCCTTCTAAAACTGAAATTGAAACGGTTCATAAACTTTATATTCAATAATTATAAAAAATTTACAATTAATATAAAAATTAATATGCTAATGGATAAGATTTAGAAATCAAATGAAAAATAAAAATAATTTCTTTAATCTAATTAAATCAAATTATTAATATATTTTAAATATTATTAAAAATTTTTATTACTAAATTCAATTACAATTAATTTATATAATTTGAAAAAAATTTTCAATATTATAAGTTATAAAATACAAAATAATTTATATTTTAATAAATTAAAAAAAAATTAATGGAAGTTTAAACTTAAAAAATTTAAGAATAAACAGATAAACTTATAAGAAACAAAAGAAATAAAAGTATAAATAAAATTAGTCCAAACTTAACACAAAAATTAAAGTAGTAAACTCAATTAAAAGTTTAATAAAAAATAGTAGAGCCATAATAAATATAAGAAGTTGTAGAAAAATAAGATCAAACAGAAACTATACAAAAAATATAGAAATATATATAAAACTTTAATTTTGTATCTATAAATTGTGAAAATCTTAAAGTTTTATTTCCAGAATGTAGAAAATACTAAATATTACTAATTGAAATAATAGATTGGAATAATAAAGTTGAGACAAATATATAGAAATCGTAAAATAGATTATTTAGAGACAAAAAATGGATTTATTAATAATCTTTAAAATTTCATTTACTAAAATAATTGTATAGAGTTTTATATGAAACAGTAAAAATACCAGATGCAGTCACTAGAAATAACCTAATAGATAAATAATATGATTGGTATTAGAATGAGTTAAAAATAATAATGAACAATTTAGAACGTAAAAAGTATAACTAAAGACCGATATCTTAATCTAAAGTAATTGACACTACCATCAAAGTTGATTTAAATGATAATCAGAAAGGAATTAAATTGAGGCAAAAACTGGACAATCTATATAAGCAAAAGTAGTATCATTAATACTTTTATTATTATTAATACATTAATAATAACTAATAAATGATATTAATTATATAAAAAATAATTATGATAAAGATAACTTCGACAATATGACCATTATGATAATCTTAATCTTTTGAGCTAATCTCAACAAAGATACAACATGCTTTAAGAACGTAGATTATCATAAATTATGTCTTTGAAAAATACTTAGAGTAACTTTAGATCAACTACTCAGAGATGCTCTTAGACTGGTTTTTCTCAATTTTCAAGGACAGATAGAGAGAATGTATTTCGATAGAAATCAACAAATAGTTTAATGTTTTAAGATCAAATAACTTTGTTCAACTTCATGAATAATCCTCCTCCAGAAATCAATAGACTTAATTAAGAAGATCTATTGATTAAAATAAAGGCATTAAAACACACAGACAGAATACTTAGAAAGTATGATGAGCAAGAAGGTTTTTAAAATCTATAAATATAACATAGCATTTTAAAGAGAAATTAGTAAATCGAACAAGTTAGAATGAGCGAACTTTTGCACAATAATTAGTCTAATTCTCAACTGTAAATATATTTTATTATTTAAGAAATCATTCTAAATATAATAATATTAATAATAATAAGGAGAAGGAAATTTTAAACCTCAATATTAGTATAGTAGAAGACGAGGAGAATGATTTTAAAAACAACACTTAAACTACTCTTAAAAACTAAATATTAACTACAACTAATTCTAATTTTAGACCATTTACTTCTTAAAATAATTAAATTATTCTAAGCGAAAAAATAAATGAAATGAGAAAAAATGATAGATTCATTAGAAATATTTAAACTTCAGAAAAAACTTTAAGAATGAAAAATGAATCATCGTTGAATAACTTTTCGTTATATTAAGAATAAAAATATGGATAATTGAATTAAGAGATGAAAGAAGAGAAGTGGAAATCGAAAGAAAGTGAATTATAGAATTAAAACGTGTAATCTATAATTTAGTTAGTGTCTTAGCAGCATACAGACTATAAAAACACTTTAAGAGGATTAGACACGAATTATAGAATAAAATAAATAGAAACTACTGATATTTTTCAATAGAATCCTCTTAATACCACAAAATCATAATAATAAATTCCTAACAATCAATATTAATAACAGTATGCAAAAATAAACATCAATCTAATCAATAATTTGATTTAAAACCCTTTCGATAAAACTAAAAAATCAAAAAAGAAGAAAAAGAAATGAAATTTATAATTAATATTTTATTATATTTGATAATAAATAAATATTTTATTATATTTTACAATATATAAATATTTTATTATTTTTGATAAAATACAAATATATCAACTTATAGATATTAGTATATCATAATTAAATCATATAATATTAGCTTCGGAGTGATATTCATCTAGTTTCTGTAAAGCTATCATGTAAGCTGCATTTCTAAAACTTACATCTTTTTCTAAGGCTATAGACATTGTTTTTTAAATTGCTTTTCCTAATATTTCCTTTACAGCACTAGTAAGTAAGTCTTTTTCAGAAGGACCTCTTGTCAATTCATCAAGTTCATTTTTATCTAGTTTTTATTCCAAATTAATGTTATGAAGTTCAGACATTATCTAAATTAATTTCAAGTTTGACTGTCTTTCCCACTATAAATAATTTTATAGATTAATAAAAAATAAATCATAAATTATGATATCATATTATGATATGGTGATATGATGATATAATGATGTATGATAAGTTGATGTGATGATTTAATGATATGATATTTATATGTAATTACTCTTTTTGTCATTTTTCCTGGAATTCTATGATCTAAGTTTTTAAGCCACTCAAAATAGCTGGAAATAACAGCTCCAGAATTGACTAGAATATCAGGCAATACAAGAACCTTTTTCTTATTCTGAAGATATTCATCAGCATATGATGTTACAGGCCCATTGGCAGCTTCAACAAGGATCTTACAATTAATATTATGAACATTAGACTTATTGATGCTCATTTCCTCAGCAGCAGCAAAGAGAATATCACATTCTTTATTGAGATAAGAATCTCCCCTAATATAATCTGCCAAAGGATAGCCATGCAATCTGGTTTAGGGATGTGAATTAATAAACTGATAAAGATGATCAGGATCAATGCCTTTCTGATTATAGACTCCTCCTGAACTATTAACAACTCCTATGAGAATGGCTCCCTTCTAGACTAATTTCTTACTGATGCTTAGTCCCCTTCTGCCGAATCCTTAACAGATAAATGTCTTGCCCTTGATTCCCTTGGTGAGTCTGTACTGGTCAAGTAGAGTCTGACTATTGAGAGTCTCTTTAAGACAGAGATAAGTAGCTAATCCACTACTCTCGTCATAACCATCTACTCCTCCCCTTAAAGTGGATTTGCCAGTCACACAAGCAGCACTATTGATGTCAGTCTGTCCATATAGAGTTGTATATTAATCCATCATCCAGTTCATCTCTCTCCAACTTGTGCCCTGGTCAGGTCCAGGTACATCGATACTTGCTTTGAAGAATTTTGCCTTTACCAATTAAAGAGTATAATTCCTGATGATGTTTTCTCTTTCTCTCATAGAGTAGTTTTCCAAATTACATTGGATTCCTCCATGAGCTCCTCCATATGGTAAGTCCAAAAGAGCACATTTGAATCCCATAAGAGTAGCTAATGCTTCTTGTTGATTTAAATTCACATTGTGAGTCACTCTGGTTCCTCCTTTGGTAGGAAGTAAGTGAGTTTTGTGCTAAATCCTATATGCTGGGAATATTTCAATTTCTCCATTGTCTCTAATGATACTTAAGTTCATCTTTAAAACACTGTCATTCTTCTTGTACACTTCTAGTTTCTGTTTTGGTATTTTCGTATAGATTCCAGCCTGGTCCACATAATTGTACACCATCTGTCTGAAGTCAGGTTCTTATTCTTCCTTATGTACTCTATCCAAAGATCGTCGAGGTTGGAACAGAGTAGAGGTTGAAAAAAACTAGCTAATTAATTGTTTACTTCTCAACTGTTTTAATACTTTATTCATTATCAATTATATATTTCAAGATTTAATCTTTTATATCATCACCTTTATTTTTATATAAACTTTTTTTATATATCACTTTTTTTTTATTTATTCTCTTTTAATTTTATTAAAACTAATTATCACTTATCTTCAATATAATTTATATTTTATGAATCAGAATATTGAAGATTAAATGGGATAGCTATTAAATGATACTTAAAAATTAATATTACTATAATAAAACCATGATACTTAAAATGACCTTTATTAAGATGAAATTATGTAAAAAAGAATAAATTAATAAATTGAAGAACTATAGCAAGATTAGAAATAAAATAATGAAAATTTTTTTTAAAAAGAATAAAATTAAGAAATAATTCAATAAAATTAAAATTATAAACAATAGTAAAAAAAAATAGTAAATTATACTTACGATTTAATCGATTAAAATGATGCAAAATTAAATGAAAACAAAGAAAAAAATATAGAGAAAAACTAAATAAAATTGAATATGAATTCATCAATTTTGGAGAATGACTATTTAAATGAAAAATATAATGATAATTCATCTAATATTTCTTTAGCTGAAAATTTAAATTAACTCTTGATGTTAACAAATGAAAGTGAAAAAGTACTTGAACATCTTTTTTAGTTAAGTAATTAATCAAACTCCGACAATAAAAGAATGTCAGATATTTTGGATGCTCTCTATTATGAACACAAAGTAAGAATTAAAGATGGAATTTAAGAAATAGATAAAATATAAATAAAAAATGAAATCATTCAGGACAATTAGAATATTCTATTGAGCAAATTGGATAAATGTATTATTTATTTATATTTATATAAATTTTTATAATTCATTTATTTTTTTATTTATAGATATATATATGAATTTATATTAGCATTAATTATATCGATAAATATTTTAAAGGTTAACAATACAAATAAAATATCTTTAAATAATTAAGCAAACTGAAACATAGACAAACAGGTCAAATAAAGAAGAAGAAGAAATAAAACCACGATATATTTAGTGAATAATCAAATGAAAATGAGAATGTTTACGACTGTGTGATAGATATAAGCCTTCTAACCCACGTAAAATAAAAATTTGATTATTAGTTATCAGATAAGAACTAAGGATGGAAAGTTTATTTCAAAGAAGGACTTGAGAAAGAGAACAATTACATTTCATACAATAAATTACATTTAAATATGAATATAATAGAGAAAGAGGAGGAAGAATACAAGAATAAAAATAAATAATCTTCTATAAACTTCATATAGAAAATAAACACAAATTAATCTAGTTCTAATTCTAATTAGAACAATTGGGAAGGAGCAATAGTAGCAGTAGTTGGTTTATACGATAAAGGTAAAACATTTGTACTTAACAATTTAACCTAATAATAATTACCATCTGGGAAGAAAGTAAACACAAAAGGATTATCATTCAAATAGGTGGATATGGATCTTGGCACTAAGTTAATCCTATTGGATACAGTAGGTAGTTACTCTCCCGTTAAAGTATGTAGTGAGTTAAGTGTTATTGAGAAAGAAGCTACAGAATTATTTATACTTGATCTTGTCTTTGAGATTTCCGATTATTTTATTTGTGTTGTTAATGATTTCACTAGTCTTGATTAAAGGTATCTTGACAGACTCAGTAGGTCATTGCAAAACAGTCCTAATAAAATGTTCAGAGAAATTATAGTAATTCATAATCTCAAGGAGGTAGATGATATTGAAATTCTTGATTATTTATGGAAAACTTAGGTTACACAGATTTATGGTACTGGAAATATTTAAAGAACTAGAGTTGCTGCTAATAATCCTTTGACTTAATAGTTGTAAGAAAAACCTGTTGTATGGTTCAAGACTCCTTATTCTAGGCATGTATTGCTTGCCAATTAAGATAGTAAGGCAGGATAGAAACTAAATCCATGGTATTAATATAATTTAATATATTATATTATTATATTAAATTATATTTTTATTTAATTATATTTTTATATTTATTGTATATTAAAGGACATTTTCTTTACTTCGATATTGGTTGAAGTCAGTATTCATACCTGTAAATAGATAGTTTTATGTTTTAGATAATGTGATAAATTTCTCATAAATAAAGCTTTCATCTTACTTTAAATAAAACTTAGATTTGAGTTTGGAAAACACAGAAATTAATTATATAAAACAAATATCAACATGTCAGCCTTTATCACAAATGAGAATTCCATAAGTTTCAATAGACTCATCAGGATTTATAACAACTAAACCAGATGACTTTGTGCCTACTGTAGATATCATTAAAGGAGAATAATATTGAATTTATTTGGAAGTTCCAGGATTCAAGAAAGAAGATATTACTATTTATAGGCAGAATGCTCTTACTATTGTTAAAGGAATAAAAAACAAACCATATAAGGTTTAAGACAATTTCTTAGTCAAATAAGAAAGGAAATATGGAGAATTTACTATTACTTTCAAAATACCTGACAATTATGAAAGGAAATGGTAATTAATTATTTTTATTATTATTTTTTATTATTATTATTATCAAAGGACTAATTTTGATGTCAATGATGGAGTCATGTATATTACTTATTCTAAAGATACTGATGAAAATGGACCTCCTAATATCAAAAGAGACTTCAATTCTAATGAAATGTATTAATTTGATTTGGAGAATAACACTCAATGAAAAACTGAAATAAAAAATAATTAATATTAAAATATATTAATGATATTAAATGAAATACAACTATATTCATATTAAATGAATTATAATTGAGTAATTATAATTAAATATAATAAGTATGAAATTAAATAAAATTATCAAATAAATATGAAAAAAATAAAATTGTGAATTAAATAAATATAAACAAAATATAATAATTAAAGGAAAAATAAATTAGATATAAATATAAATGTTAATAAAAATAAAAATAAAAATTCGACATCAGCAGGATTTGAACCTGCGCGGGAGATCCCAAAAGATTTCTAGTCTTTCGCCTTAACCACTCGGCCATAATGTCTATCTGAAGATGATTGAATGAATGTAAATTTATAGATTGAATCATGATAATTGTTGTTAATTATTGATTGGATTATTAATTAATAATAAGTGATGAATCCTATTCCAAAACTATCAGCAAGTTTGATCTTATCTCGAGTGAGTCCCTCTAATAATAACATTTATGAATTACTATTTGTAAAGAGGCCGCATAATGTGAACTTTCCTAATTGTTTAGCTTTTCCAGGAGGATTGTTAGATCCTATCGATTATACTTTATGCCAGAATATTCATTATAAACATATAATCAAACCTTAATTCTATTAGAATCTACTTATTACTGCTTTAAGAGAAACCTTTGAAGAAACTGGTTTATTTATCACCAAATCTTAATTTTCTTCAATGAGAGATTATAAACTTATTACTGAAATCAAGCAATCTATGAAAGAAAATCAAAATCTTAATAATTATAAATATCTGATTAATATCATGAATTAAGAAATTGATTTGATCAAACCAATTATTAGATTCGCTACAATTTAGTTCAACAGCTATAGAAATGATACTTAATTCTTTTATCATCATTTGACATCATCCAACTTTATCAATTATAATCAACTACCCAATAATTTATATGAAGATAAGAATTAATACGAAAACTATAATAACAATTAATTCATTATTATAAACAACTCAGAAATAGTCAAAGCAGAATGGCTAAGTATTTATGATGTTTTAAATTAATATGAATAAAAAAAAGTTAATTTAATGCTTCCATAATTATTAATACTTAATAGTCTCAAACATTTCTAAACACACTAATAAATCTCTTAGTTTTTAAATAATTCATCATTTTTATCTACTTTCCCCATTTTATTACAAAAAATTAACTCAGATAATCAAAACTATAAATAAATGATACTATTACCTTGGGATTAACTTTATAACAACCAATTAATTATATAAAATGAATAAGATTCTCATTTCAAAACTGACTTTTAAAAAATATCATTTTAGAAATCTAAAGGAAGATTATACTACAATGAAAGTATAAACAAAAAGGATGGTATAATATAAAATGAATTAGAGCAATAGCATTTGTTAAAACACTTATAATTCTGATAATAATAATTATATTGATTATAAACTATATATTTTTTATATTTATCATGAAGAGGAATAATTAATTATTAGTGTTTTTGATATTGGTAGTATTTAACAAATGCATTAAGTTGCATTCAAAGAAAAAGAGCAAGAAAGCATCATCATCATCATCATCAGAAAAAAGTAGGAATTACTTGGATAATAAAAAAGTATCAAACCAGAACCTGATACGATCAGGGAGTGTAAAGAAATATTTGTAATGGCCAGCATGTATTTAAAAATTTATGAAATAATAATAGAAATGGATGAAAAAGTAGCTTAGAGTTCAGGAGGAAATGCTTGTGGAGACACTAAATCATGTAGACCTTGGTCAGAATAAAAAAATGTAGCTTTCTGCAAATCATCGCAATTGGTATTCAAGATGCAGGAAATGTATCCTGACTAGGTTTAGGATAGAAACCTATACTTTGTAAAGACATTGCTAAAATCAGAAGAAAAGACAGGATGGTCAAACTTTCTATTTGTCCACATTAGTCAGAATAATCTCACTGGTTAGATTTAATAATCAGCTAAGTTCATTAAAATATGTGTGCCTGTTGATGTCACTCTTAATGCCTGGATTGATGATATTTGTCCACTTGATGCTTGTGGACCTATGCCTTAAGATCAGAAGAAGTGTGTTAACTCAGTAGATCCAAATTAATAATTATGATCATAAATACATATATACTCATAATATATTATAATATTAAATGTCTGAAAAAAAGATAATCAAGGATGAAAAGCAAAGGAAACTCAACATTTTAGTTGCTGAGGATGATATTTACTAAAGACTCTCTTTAATAGACTTGTTATAGATGAATAACTTTGAAGTTACAGATGTTGAGAATGGAAGATTGGCTAGAGATGAGTTGTTGAATGAAGACAAAGACTTTGATATAGTCTTGTTGGATTTAATGATGCCAGAAATGGATGGATATGAACTTTTGTGTCTCATGAAACAAAATGAGAGGTTTAAAGATATCCCTGTAATTTATAATACACTATCATAAAAATTATTATTCATAATATAATTTAATGATTACAGTTCATCATGATGTCAAGTGATGGGGAAATGTAAATTGTTGCGACTTGTCTTTCTCAAGGAGCGGCTGATTATATTATTAAACCAATAAGGATAAAGGATTTAAAGAATCTACAGAAACATGTTGTTGTTTAAAATAAGAAAAAGGCCACTGGTTAAGATCATCAGTAATCAACTCTTTCTAACTTTGAAAAGAAGAAGAATCTAGGTAAAGGAGCTGCAGGCACTGTTGATCTTGTTCTTAAAAGTATCTTATAATTATCATCAAAATATCATTTATATTAAATTTAATTATTTTAACTAGATACTGATCATGAATTGTATGCTTTAAAAATTATTCCTATGCATTTTATGAATAAAGAAGAAAAAAAAATGGCTGAAAATGAAATAACTTTGCTTAAAGTGTTGAATGGTCCAACTATTATAAGATATTATGAATCTTTTATTGAAAATGATTCAATTCATATAGTTATGGAGTATGCAGAAAAGGGAGCTATTAGTGACCTTATTTAAGAGTTTAAAGAAAGGTAAATAACCTATTAATTATAATGATATAATGATGGCATGAATAATAATAATAATTATATTGATGATAATAATATAATTAAATAAATAGTTAACAATATTTTGATGCAGATCAAATTTTGTGCTGGATGGCTTAAATAATAATAGGTATAATGTTGATGCACAGCAAAAATATTCTTCATAGAGATATAAAGACACAAAACATGTTTATTACAAAAGATGACGTAATAAAACTAGGAGATTTTGGAATAGCTAAAGCTTTAGGAACTTAAAATTAATTCGCAAAAACCTTTTTGGGGACTCCTTATTTTATGGCTCCTGAAGTCGTAAAAATAAATAAGAAATAAAATAATAAAAATAATAATAGATAAATGGAGAACAATATGGATAAAAAGCTGATATATGGGCAATCGGATGTGCATTATATGAAATAGTAACATATAAAAGACCATTCTAGGCTGATTAGTTGTCTAAAGTGTTTCACTTGATTATTAATAAATAGCCGGATATATTACCAGAAGGCACCGATCCAAATATTGTTTTATTAGTTAATTTGATGTTGTAGAAAGATCCTAAAAATAGACCTACAATTTGGAATCTAGCTGAAATGGATTTTATCAAAGAAAGAATCATCAAATTTGCTTAAGAATAAAATTGTAAAGAAAGTATTGAAACAATTTATCCTAATATTTTTAATAATTAGAAGCAGAATAATTAAGATTTAGCTGTTGAAAATAATAAACTAATTGATACCATTAATTAGTAGAATTAAGTTTCTAGAAAAGATAATAGAAAACCATCAACTAAAATAGTAAAAGAAAAAGTAGATATAGAGGTTAAGTAATTTATTATATTTCATATCTTATTTTATATATATTTCTAGTATCGATAAATTGAAATAGGATATAATATATGAGATAAAACCTAAAAAGCATAAAGTATCTTGGTTTACTTCTATTGATAATTGTGTTACTGGATTAGAAATTTATGAATATATTTAAGATGAATATTAAGACATTTCTAATAAATAAATTCTTAATATTGGAGATATTCTTATATAAGATAAAATAATAATTCCAAAAAATAATATTCAAGAAAAAATATAAAAATTTAGTAAAAGTGAGAAATAATTATATTCTTTTTTTTAATAGAATGATTAACGATAAAATACAAACAATAGAATCTAAAAAATATAATAAAATATAAAAACAGATAATTAAAAGTATTTATATCAAAAATTTAGCTAATATGAATAGAATAAACAAGATAAAATAGATAATAAAATATAAAAAGATAAATCAAAAATAGAAAAAAATGCTATTTAATAAATGGAACAATGTTTTGATAGTACTTTCAAATTAATGGATTATATAGATAATAATTATATGAACATTTACAATTTAGATGATAATTTTTTTGAATAAAAGAGTAATTAATAACTTTACTTATTTTAAAAATCAATTTACTAACTTAGCAAAGTAGATTTAGAAAAGCTAGATTTAAATTTACAAAAAATATTTTTCGTAAATCTTATTTAAATAATGTGTGTTCATCTTCATTTAAAAATAAAGTAGGAATAATTAGAAAGAATTAAAAAAGTTAGATCTAAAGGTAGAATATTAAAAATATTAGAGACATTTTACTATTTTCTATTTTATTTTCCTGATGCTTATGATTTTTTCAAATAACAATATAGACCATAATCGAAGATTCAAATATGTTATTAAATAGGAAAAAATTTCTTTTTTCTTAATGATGTTGTTTTTTAAATTCTTGCCAATAATTAATAAATAAAATGGTACAACTAATTTATTCCAATTAAAAATGAATCTTCCAATACAAAATTTATACAAAAATATGATTATAAATTGTTGTTTTTGTTTAACCAATTATTTGAATGTCCAGATATTATTATATTGTTTAATGAAAAAAATTTTGATCAATTGATAAATTAACATTATGAAGAATTTTTGCTATACAATATTGATTATGATAAAAGTTAAAATTAAGTAAATTATTTTATTTAACATTTTAAGTTAATTTTACCTCAAATTTTTAGTATTTTTATCAATAAATTTGGAACAAATCAAACATAATAGATTTAAAATGTAAAAATATTCCAATATAATTTAATTATTAATATAATAATTGATTAGATATTAAATGATTGCAACTTAAAGTAAAAGCAATAAATATTAAATAATGTAAAGAACTTAGAGATAATTTATAGTGATTATGAAGACTAATTATAACTAGATTAAATATACGAAGATGAAAACACATAAGAAGAAAAAGAGGAGATAATAAAATGAAATAAGTTAATCATAAAATGTAAATTTAATTGAGATCGTGATATTAGTCTATAATTATTTTGGCTTTAGAAAATACATCTAGAATACTTTAATGGTCATGATTAGAATTGCAATTGGAGGTGGTATTTTACTAATAAAGTACCCTTTTGATTCCAGCTCCTATGAGCAACTTAGAACACCAAATACAAGGGAACTATGTTACATAAACAGTTCCTCCATTTGCATTCTTAATACCGGCCTCTAATAATATATTTTCAATAGGATGAACACAATAACAATCCTTCTTCTAACTATCAGCCTTTTCCTTCTAACAACCTTCACATCCCCCTTCAAAGCAATTCTTGATCCTTCCAGGAGTCCCCATATACCCAGTTGATATTATTCTATTATCTTATACTAGTAATGCTCCTTAGTTCATTTAAAGACAATTGCTCCGTATTTTGCATATTAGAGCTATCTTCATGAAGTAATCATCCCAAGATGGTCTGTATTCCACCTTTTTTATTAATCTACACTTCTCTACTGTTTCTAAAAATTTACTCTTGCTGCCACTGTTGTTAACTATCTTTATATCTGATAACTCATATATCACATTTTATTAAGCCTCATAGTTTATCTAATATATATTTTTATCATAATTTATTTATTCATACTTATTTATATTTTTATTACATAATCATCAAGTAATATAAATCTTTAAAGTTAACAATTTTCATTGTATTTTAGTTTATATTGGTTAAATCTTTCCATTATACTACAATCAAGGTAAATAACTTTAACATATGTAAATTCCTTTAATTATTTTATTAACTCTAGGTCTCTTATATCTTTAAATATAACATTTTTTTATAAATTTTTTAAAATGTATTTATTAAAGAAATCCTTAATATCAATTTTGTTTTATTACCACTTTTATTTAATCTTTTCGAATCCATTATTTTCATCTAGCTAATTGTAGTCTATATTATTTTCTTTAAAATCAATAACATCAAAATTGTAATATTCTTTACAATAATCAATGAACATTGATTTGCCTGAGCATAATTTTCCTACAATGCAATAAAATACCATAAAAATTTATTTTATACAATAATTTATAAAAAATAAATATAAATTATATCCTTTTTTTTTATGATTAGAATTTATAAACTTTTTAAATAATATCTTTATCTTTTTATAATAATGTAAAATACAAATATTATTGATGATAAAGTTTCTAAACAATCATTTAATGGAAGGTGGACTTAAAAGGAGCATATTGATTTTTTAGAAGCAGTATAATTATATGGAAAGAATTGGAAACTAATTGAAAAACATATTAAAACAAGAACTGGTACATAAATTAGGTCACATGCTTAGAAATTTTTTAGTTGAATGGAAAAACAACTCCAAAATAAAAATAATAATTTTCAAATTTTTTTTAACAATTTAAGTAATTTAAGTGAAAATTCATGCGACCTATAATCTATGCTATCACTAGAATTTAATCCTAGCTAAATCTAATAAATTTATGAAAATAATCAGCAATGATAAAATTAACATTTTTAATAATTAATACAGGATATTAAAATAAAAAAAGTTCATAGATATTCTATGGATGATGACTTATTAAGTTTAAATTAAAACAGAAGTGATGACAATTCAAACGAAATTATAACTAATAATAAAGTTTAAAGTAAGGAGAATAACAGCACTTCATAATCATTAAACAACAATTCAAGTTCTTATTTTCAAACTATATTTAATATTTACGGTAAAGATTTGTTCTAAAATTTATATTCTTTAGTTAAAATGGAACCTTCAACTAAAAAATAATAAACTATATAATAATTAGAAGTTGTAATTACAAATAATCATAATAATCATTCTGAAAATATAGGTTTTAATAAATTAAAAAGGAAATCCAGTTTTTAAGAGTATAAACTTAACAACAATAATAGACGAAAAAATAGCTTAAATAATATTTGTCTAGAAAATAATTATTGATATATTATTTTTTTCCAAAATATATAAATAAAATTTTAAATTAAAATTTGAATTTATAATTTTAAAAATTAATCTATATTAAATTTTTAATCTGATATTTAGTGATTATTAAAATATAAAAATAAAAATATAATAAATAAATTAATATATTATATCAAAATATATTAAATATGAAAATAATATAAATAATGAGAATATATTATGTAATAAATTAAATAATAAGTAATAAGTGAATTTAAGATATAAAATAATAAATAAAACATAAAATGCTATAAAAGGTTTAGAGATTCAGATTTTCATCTGTATTAAAAAGTAAGATGGAAGAAGTTATTGCTAAAAGACAAGCAGAATTCTAAGCATTTAAAAAGGAACACAGTAATACAAAAATAGCAGATATAACAATAGGATAAGTGATTGGAGGAATGAGAGGAATGTAAGGAATGATGTATGAAACATCAAAATTACATCCAGAAAATGGAATAAAATACAGACAATATGATTTATTTTAAGTGAGAGAGCTGGCTCCTAAAGCTATTGAAGGAGGATAGCCAATTATAGAAGGAGTACTCTGGTTATTACTTACAGGAGAATTACCTACAAAGTAAGAATGCAACGATTTCTAAAAAGAGCTCTAGAAAAGAGGCAGTTTAAGTAGAGAACAAGAAAATCTGATAAAGCAATTTCCCAAACACATGCATCCAATGACTCAATTTTCAATGGGAGTGATGACATGCCAACCTGACTCACATTTTGTTAAAGCATATAGTTCAGGAGTACATAAATCAAAGTACTGGGTTTCAACTTTAGAAGATGCTTTGGATGTTTGTGCAAAAGTTTCAAGAATAGCAACTTTAGTCTATCACAATTCATTCAAGAATACTGCCAATATCCCTAATTCTGATCCTTCTCTAGATTATGGAGCGAATTTTGCTTAAATGTTAGGATTCGATAATCAGAATTTCTGGGAACTGATGAGACTGTACCTTGTTATACATGCAGATCATGAAGGAGGTAATGTAAGTGCTCACACAAGTCATTTAGTAGGTTCAGCATTATCTGATCCTTATTTATCATTTGCTGCTGCTCTTAATGGACTCTCTGGTCCTCTACATGGACTTGCTAATTAGGAGTGTACTAACTTTATATTGGAGTTTTAAAAGATTTATGGAACAGGATGGACTAAAGAGGATATTAAGGATCATGTGGCGAATACTCTAAAGGCTGGAAAAGTAGTCCCAGGATATGGACATGCTACTTTAAGGAAGACTGATCCTAGATTTATTTGTGAGTTAGAGTTTGCAGAGAGGTATATTAAGAATGATAATCTTGTTGATCTAGTCAAAGCTAATTATGAAGTTATTCCTGGAGAGTTGGCTAAGACTGGTAAGATCAGCAATCCTTGGCCAAATGTTGATGCAGGTTCAGGAGCACTCTTGATGCATTATGGACTAACTTAATAAGATTTCTATACTGTACTTTTTGGTGTCTCAAGGGCTTTTGGAGTCACTTCTGCTCAGGTCTGGAGCAGAGCTTTGGGAATGCCTATTGAGAGGCCTAACTCTTATACATTAGACCATCTTAAGGCACTTGTCAATAAATCATGATCACTCTAATATATTATATCATCTCAAATTATCATATATATATTCATTAACAAATAATTAACATCATAAAAGTAACAGTTTATCATAAATATATGTAATAATTGCTTCAGGATCATTGCCCACTATCTCCATTACTTTTTCAGCTAGATCAATTGAGACTCCCATTTCTACAACTTATTTGATAACTGGATTACCCAATCTACTTTCATTTAAAACCTATTAGAGTTATTCTTTTTCAAACTGCTCTTATTAATTTATAGATAATGAAAGTAACTACTGCTCAATATATTATTACTCAAGAAATTAATTTTTCTGATTCTCGATTTCTTGCTATTAGAGTTTGCTAAGAGCTTGATGTTACCTTTTAGATTGGATATTTAATTTAGCATTTTGGACGGCTTAAGCTTCCAATACTCCAAAATTTTATTAGAAAATAGGCTGAATGTTGGGTTAAACAATTGAATTGTAATGACAGTTGAAATGATAAGATATTCTTATAGGAGGATGATGATTGGGGTTAGAATTGAGTCTATGAAGAGGATGAATGGAATAACTATATATTTCAACATTTCTGCAATAAATTTCACTTAAAGCTTGAATTTCAACATCGTCTCCCCATATTCCATCTTGCTTTTTGAACTCACAATACTTTTAGATATCTCCTGCTATAAAATTCTGAAAATGATCTTGCTTTAAGAGAATATACTACATTGTGATTTCTCTTAACTCTTTGAAGTAGATATCTTTACCGTAGATTTGATGAGAAAAACATCTAAACACACAATTTCCATCCATCTCTATGAACACTATTTCTAAGTTCTGTCTTCTTAATTGTTAAATAAACTCTCTCTCTTTTTCTTCATTATAATCTAACTTACGCTTCCTTTCTTTTTTCATTTCTTTAATCTATTCATTTTACTATCCTTTCATCTCCTCTCGTTCTTTCTTCATCTTATTTATACTCTTTACTTCATTCATATTTTTTATGTCTACCCATATGTCTTTCTATTTTGTCTCGTTTTTGAAATGCACTTTCACTTTATTTTAAATTTCATCTATTTCAATTACTCTGCACTCTTTGAACTTATTTGTTGATTAACAAAAAGCATATAATCTGTTATTTATTCTTATCTTATTATCACTTTATTACCATTATTTCATCACCTAGTTATAATTCAACCATAATTCTCTTGTATTTCGTATTAATACTCTTACTTTTTTATCACTAATCTTATTATTACATTACTTTTATTATATACCTAAGTTATTTAACCAAAACTCCATATTCCATTCTCATCTAAAACATCGACCTATTCTCCAATATTATATTTTTCCATTTTATAATAAATTCTAAAAAACAATAATAAAATTAATAGAATACAATTATATTATAAAATGAATTTGAATAAATAAAATTCAAAATAAGGAGAAATTTAACTGAGTGAAAACACAACAATAAAAGCAGAAATGGAAGAATTGGAGAATTAAAATTCATCAATTAGATAAATGCTTGAAAAGTTTATGAATAACCAGAAATACAACAAATTGATAGAGTTTTATAGCACAATGTTAAGTCTGTTCAGCATTGTGATCTGGCTGGTTTATGTTTATATGAAGGTGACTTTGGTATGGTACGAAAACCTAGATATTTTCATATTATTGTGTTATTTAATGGAATATGTGATAAAAGTGTATATCGCTTAGAATCGATTAAATTATATTTTGAATGGATGGTCAATTGCTGAAATAGTAACAATTGCTCCTTTAATATTACTTCAATGGAAAGATAATTTATTTATTTATTAATTAATCCAGATCACTCGTATTATGAGGCTAGTAAGAATAGTGAAGGTAATAAATAGATTATATAAGATAGATTAAAATAACATGTCTTCAGTAAGTCGATAAATCTCAACAATAGTGCTTACTATAATAACTCTTGTATTTGTGACAAGTGGAGTTATGTTAACCTTTGAACTTCCTTATGTAATGGGTCTCATCAAATTAGATCAATAGAATAACTGTGATCCTAAATATGAAGAACCTACTTTCCACTCTATGATTTATTTTGTTGTTGTCACTTTAGCTACTGTAGGATATGGAGATATAACTCCTTATAGTTAATCCGGAAGAGTTTGTGTCATTATTTTCATTGGAGTTGTTTTGGTCCTCATTCCCAAACAAACTAATGAGCTTATGAGATTGATGGGCATGTAATCACCTTATGCTAGAGAAGTTTATTAAGTTAATAGTGAAGTTCCTCATATAATCATTTGTGGAAATCTTTCAGTACCTGCTCTAAGAAATTTTTGTAATGAATTGTTTCATCCAGATCATGGAAATTAAGATAAAAATGCTATTATTCTTTAGTAGAATGTACCATCATCTGAAATGGAAATATTTCTCCATTCTCCTTAGTTTGAACTTTTTCTTAGTTATTTATAAGGTAATCCTATGTTAGAAAGGGATCTTATTAGGGCCAAAGCTACTTCCAGCAAAGGATGTGTCATTTTAACCAACAAATAGGGTATAATCATTAAATATTATTAAAAAAACTATAATATAATTTTAAAAATAATACCAAAATATTAATTAAAAAAAATAATTTATTTATAATATAAAAAAGGTAATGACTCTTATTCTGCAGATCACAAAAACATTTTGACTGGATTGGCCATAAAAAAATATGTCTACCATCAAACTAAAGGTGAAAGTATAAGATTGTGTATTTAATTAGTAAAACCAGAAAGCAAGACCCATTATTATTCTAGTTTAAATATTCCCAGCAATGATTAGTTGATTATTATAGAGGAATTTAAAATGAATTTACTAGCCAAAAGTTGTTTTAATCCTGGAATCATTTCACTCCTTTCTAATCTTATCAAAAGTTGTGGAGATATAGATACAGGTGAATTCAAAGAAGACTGGAAAAATGAATACATTTAAGGTATTTATAATAATTATTATGATTATTATTATTATTATAATTATTTTTATCATTATTATAATTATTGTAATTATTATAATTATTATAATTATAAAGATATTATGATTATTATATTATAGGAATGAGCCACGAAATATATAGAACTGAGCTTAGTTATAAATTTGAAGGTAAAAGTTTTAGTACAGTGGCTGCAAAAATATACCAAGAATTTTAGGGGATACTATTCGGAATAGAAATAGAAGTAGGAGGATAAGTAATAATAAGACTAAATCCTGGTTCATACATAATTCCAAATACTCATGAAAACAACGTGTATGTTTATTTAATTTGTGAAGATAAAGAAGTAGCTGACCAAATATCTACTTACGATATGTCTCCTGAAGAAATAGCTCAATACTAAATTCAAAAAACATAAAATCAACAAATCAAGAACAAGAAAGAGCAAAAGGAATAAGGCTAATAAAAGAAATACAAAAAACTATTAGAGGATAAAGAGGAGGAGCTTGAAAACTTTTAGAATGATCAATATGAATTATCAGAGAATGACTTTGTGCTATTAAATGAGCCAGTGAGTCTAATGAGTGTGAGTCCTATTAGTTTAAAAGATAGTAATGAAATAGTCAATCACATCGTATTGTGTGGCATTCATCCTAGTATTTATTATTTTTTGTTGCCATTAAGAGCTAAGTATCTCAAACAATTTCAGTATGTTGTTATTATTGCTCCTGAAAAGCCAACCGAAATCTGGGACTATATTAATCGATTTCCTAAAATTCTTTTTATAAAGGGAAGCCCTTTACTCACTGAAGATCTTTTGTGAGCCAATATTAATTTTGCAGATAAAGCTGTTATTTTAGGACATAATATGGAAGGCTCAAATGAAAATAATAATTTTGATGAAATGATTGATGCAGAAAGCATCTTTATTTATAAGGTAAAAATAAATTTTATCATGATTTTATCGTAATTCATATTGATTATAAAATATTATGAAATTATGATACGATATATATATAATAGGCGATTAAGAAGTGCAACAAAAACATTTAAATAATGATTGAACTGGTGTACGAGCAAAACATCGAATACTTGTTGAGCCAGGAGAATGAGATCGAGAACAAATTTGAATTATCTAGCTTATATGCGGCAGGACAGGTACTAAATTAATAAATATGAATAGGTTTATATTTCTTCAATATTGGACATATTGACATGTTAATCGTACTACAATCCTCACATTGTAACCATCCTTTAACAAATCCTCACTGGAAGCAAGTAGTCCAATGCAGTCATTAAGGCCATTTGTGATCATGCTGATCTCAAATAGAGTAATCTTTGGTAGATTAATGTTCCTGAAGATTATCTCAATAAGACTTTTGGTGAGCTCTTTAATTATCTTGCTAATGAGAAGAATCTTATATCTCTTGCCATTTATAGACTTGCTGGAGCTTCTGATAATGTTTGTCCTTATGTTTATACTAATCCTAAAAAAAATCTAAAACTCACTCATAAGGATAAAATCTTTGTCTTAGGATTTGATATGCCAAGTGATTTAGGATGTAATTTATCATATTTATATATTGTTAAGCTATTATTTATTATATATATTTTATTGTTATTATGTATATTTTAATTTGATTCTATTTATTGTTAATAATTAAAATATTTATATTAATAATTTTTACTAAATAGATAAATATATAATTCATAAAAAATTTTACCATTAAACTGAAATCCGTTTCTAAAATTGCTCTTTCGAGTATTCTCGAAATTAATTTTTATTTCAAAAATAATATTCCGTTTAAGTTTTTAATTGTTATTGTTTTAAAATATAAGATAATTTATCAGGTCTATATTTTAATTATTAAATTATTAAATTTTTATTTTACTTTAATATATTTTATTTTGTATTGTTTTAGTTCATAATTTATTTTTTTATCTGATTTGATTAAATATGGTAAAAATTATAATGAATTTTATAGTTAACTATTAAATAATTATAATATGAATAAAAAATATTATTAAATTCATAAAAATTATAAAATATATTATTTATTTTGATTATAATATATATAATTACTATTTTATTCAAATAAATTTAGTGAGTGGTCAATAAGACATTAAAATTGATTCTTATAAAAATTCAAATGTATAAAATTAAAAAGAATTTTAAATAAAAAATCGAGATATAAATAATCAGAAGTAATAAAATAAAAAAATGAAGAATAATTCATATGATAGAGTGTATAATTAATTGAAATAGAATAAAATAGAAAATTCAAAAAAATAACAAAAATTACAATAATTAGACTTAGAAAATATAAACACAAGTAAAATTTATATTATAATAAAAAGACAGTGCTACTTATTAAGTTTTTAATCAAATTGATTCTTATTTAGCAGAAATGAATTACGAGATAGAATAGATAAAAGCTAATTTAAAAATTTAAGATGCTTAAATAGAAGAAAAAGTGAAAAATGCTTTAAGGTAAGAGTTATCAAATATTATAATTTGATTAATAAATTAATTATCATTTTAAAATAAACAGATTCATTCTTATTTACATCTTTCTTATTTTAATTCTTTTAATCTTTGAATTTAGTACTTGAGTCTGTAAAGTTTATACATTCTTAAACTATAATGAGATAATTCTATTTAAGCTGAACTTTGTTATTATTTCATATCTAATTCTATTTAATCTGAACTTTATTATTATTTTATATCTTAATCTATTTAATCTGGAATTTTTTATAATTTCATTTCATTTTTATCTTTTTACATTTTATACAATTAAATTTACTCTTAAAATAATTAATTAACATATTCAATGTATTCTAATATCATTTATTTTTTATTAAATTTATCAGTTTATTTACGACTTTCTTCAATTACTTCATTCAATTATCTGAATATATCTTTATTTGTTATTCTTACTTAAGTATTTGATTTTATTTAAAATTAGTTACTATTTTATTTTAATTCTTAAAAATTATTAATATCAAAACTATTTTCAACAAATTTTATATTAGACTCATATTAATCGCAATAATCATTCTTTAAATAATAATCTTATTATTAATCTTAAAAAGTCATTAAATTATTTTGAGTTCCTAAAATAAAATATATTTTATTTTTTTACGTGAAAAATTTTCTTAATATAAACTTTGACACGAACTTTATTCACACAACTATAATTATTAGCTATTAAAATGGTCAATTTATTTATTTTAATAAATTTAAATAGTATTTATATGCTTTTAAATAGTATTCATAGAATAATGATATTAAATAATAATGAGAAATGATTGAAGTATTTATAGTGTTGTGACTAAAAGAGTAAAAAAATAATAAAAAATAATAATAATTATAATAATTCAATAATATTATGGTAGATAGATAACACAGACCAGGAGCAAAAGCTGGTAGCGGAGGAGTGGCAGATTTTCAAGATGCAAACGTAGAAAGAAGAGAAAGATTACGTAAATTAGCACTTGAAACTATTGACTTAACGAAAGACCCTTACTTTATGAAAAATCACATTGGAACTTATGAATGCAGATTATGTTTGACTTTACATACCAACGAAGGTTCTTATTTAGCACACACTTAAGGAAAAAAGCATTAAACTAATTTATAAAGGAGGCAGCAGAGAGAAGCTAAAGATAGCCTTGGAATTTTACCGTAAAGTAATATCAATAGGGTTAAATAAATCAAAAAGAAAATCATTAAAATTGGAAGGCCTGGTTATTGAGTAGTCAAATAGAAGGACCCGGATACTCTTTAGAAGAGTTTGTTGTTTGAAATTGATTTTGCTGAAATCGAAAATAATTATGTTCCTAAGCACAGAATTATGAGTGCTTATGAATAAAAAATAGAAATTCCTGATA
>Ga0315908_10000245_pt1 | contig 42640 bp, 41 predicted proteins | sample LakEriMetagenome_12_FD_203520 | JGI IMG/M metagenome (GOLD analysis project Ga0315908, IMG submission 203520) | Freshwater fungal communities from buoy surface, Lake Erie, Ohio, United States - Buoy 4 MA124 | ecosystem: Environmental > Aquatic > Freshwater > Lake > Lake biofilm | place: USA...
ATGATCTCCCCATTAGATTTTATAAAAAAATGGAGAGAAACAAAAAATGAAGAAAAAATAGAAATTACTATTTTTGATGATAGAATTAATAATTAAAAATAGGTCAACCTATTTTAGGGATGTACAAGTTATGAATGAATAGATAATGGCTTGCAAGTTTTTGTGAGCCATTTTTTGTTATCTATTAATAAAAAGTATTCTTTCATTAGTGTAAATCATTATATGTAGATTTTATTTTTTAAATCATTTTCTTCTTTTTATCTTTTAAGTAATTGTTTTTATTACATTTGTAATGTTACTATTTGGTAACATACCATTTAGTAATATACCGTTTGGTAATATAAAAAACAAATCGCTATGGAAGGAAATAATACACCTTTTGTTTTTGGGAAAACAGTAAGTATGTTTTCGTTTACAAACCGTGAAGAAGAGTTTGCTAAATTGAAGTCTAATTTAGTTGGTGGCATCAACACGATGTTGGTTTCTCCTCGTCGTTGGGGGAAATCTTCACTCGTAGAAAAAGTAGCCTTTGATATCGATTCAGAAACGACTCGTGTTGTTATTATTGACTTGTTTGCCATTGGGAGTGAAGAGGATTTTTTAGAAGTGTTTGCGCGTGAAGTACTAAAAAAATCTTCTACTCGTTGGGAAGATTGGGTAAGTCATGCCAAAAATTATTTCAAACATTTGTTACCAAAAGTTTCATTTGGTGTGGATCCAACTACAGATTTTAGCATTGGTTTTGACTGGAAAGATCTCAAGAAATACAGCGATGAGGTGTTGAATTTACCTGAAGTAATCGCAAAAGAAAAAGGAATTCAATTTGTGATTTGCATAGATGAATTTCAAAATCTATCGAATTATAATACCTTCGAATCATTCGAAAAAAAGATGCGTGCCGTGTGGCAACGCCAAAAAAATGTCACCTATTGTTTATATGGAAGTAACCGTCATATGATGGAAGAAATTTTCAACCATAGTTCAAAACCTTTTTACCGTTTTGGTGATTTCATGTATTTACCTAAAATTAAACGCGAAAAATGGATTTCATTTATTTTGGAAAGTTTTAAAAATACAGGTAAAGTAATAACCGAAGAACAAGCGGCATTTATCACCGATAAAATGAATTGTCACTCATGGTATGTGCAACAATTTTCACATTACGTTTGGGTAAAAACTTCTTTAGGAGTGAATGAATCTATCTTACACGATGCTATGCAAGAGTTAATGAATGTAAATACACCCTTTTTTCAAGCACAAGTAGAGTCGTTAAGTAATACACAACTAAACTTACTAAAAGCAGTGGCAACTGGTGAAAAACAAATTACGAGTGTTCGCGTAATGCAAGACTATAAACTAGGAACATCCAATAATATTATTAAGAACCGTGAGATTTTAATCAAAAAAGATATTTTACAGTTTTCTCAAGGGAATTTTGAATGGTTAGACCCTGTTTTTTTAATATGGTTTTTAAGGTTTTTAGTGTAATAAAATAATTATTAGTTATTTATAATATTACCATTTGGTAACTTACCACTCAGTAATATACTAATTGGTAAGTTCAAAATTAGTTGGATATCGTTCTTTACTTATATACAAAAAACGAACTGCAGAACTAAGAATAAAATGTGAGGATTAATTATTAAAAAAATTCAATTCCCCATTTTTCATTTGGTGATACGCTCTAGATAGGTAAGCAATCATAACGCGCATATTATCAAAAGCCTCTTCAGATTCGGTATTTATTTCTTTCTTTTGAAGGCGCAAAAGTAATTTCATATACATCGCATGAAATACCAATTCGATATCGTTTTTCTCTTTCAAATTTGATTTTTCTCTAAAATCTTGAATTGCATCAAGCGCTCTTTCATAAACACCTTTGTATTTTTCATCATTCGCAATGTTTAATAGCGTATTGTGTAAATACGATAACTCAACCATTACTTCTTGAATCTGGTGTAAATGTCCTTTTTCTTCAATTTTTTGAGAATGCATTCCACGAATCAACCCATCATACCATTGTCTATAGGATGCAAAATAAGATGGATCAGGTAATTGCCCACGGACATATTCATCCATAATTCTTTCCAAATCAAATTTGTATGCGCGAATAACATCTTCAATCTGATACATATACAAAATGTATTCAGCAATATTTTCTTTTAATTTTTGTTGTGCGATAAGCATATTAATAGTTTTTGAATTAGTAATAAGAATAAAAAATTATTTCAAATAAAAATACTTCAATTAGTTAATTTTTCTCTTGTCTAAAATTAATTGTGCAGCAGATTTTGCTTCATTTGTCCAACCTTCTTTTGAACTAACTATTTCTTCAAGTAAATCGTTTGTATAGTCTTCATAACTGACTGATAAAATATCAACTTTGTGTTGAAATTTTTTATGATACTTAATTTCATTCTTTAAGTTTTTATTAAATAATTTGTTAAAAGGTATAAAATAAAATAGTTGCTGAAAAAAGTAAAAAGGTAAAAAAATATAATGTGCATATTGAAAACTATCTACAATTGTAAATATTAATTGTCCATCATTTCTGTAGTCTAAAAACTTACCCCAATACCAATAAAAACATATCGTTTCAATAAAGCCTATTTGAATAAAAATAGTGATCAAAAATATTTTTTTTGAAGTATTTCGTTTATAAATAATACTATTGATTATTAATGTAATAAGTAGAGCGAATAACGAAAAATAAATCACATATTCGGCAATAATTTTGTTTGTTGAATTTTCAAGAAATACTTTTATGAAGAATTCTATTATCGCACAAAAGTAAATTCCAAAAATAAGTGGCACAACAAAAGTAAAAGTCAAAAAATACATTAGTATTGAAATGATTACACCAAGAAATATAGGGTATCTAAATAAAAAACGAAATAGTTTACTCATATTTAATAACTAGTTATATCTTCGATTTTTTAAATAAATTCTAAATTAAAATCTAGTGTTCTATCATTAAAGAAATATCAAATAAGTCTTTAGTCTTTATTCTTTATTCTTTATTCTAACGTCTAATGTCTAACGTCTAATGCCTAGTACCTACTTCCCCTTCTCCTCCTGATTCAAAAATCCAATAAATTCTTTCGTTACGTTCATAGTAGGATTAATGTAATTAAATTGACTACCAGATGCTTGAACAAGTAACATATCAATTTTGTGCATTTCACAATATTTTTTACTTGCTTCTTCTATTTTTTTATAAATCTTATTCATCAAATCAATAGTTTGCTTTTCAATTGCTCCACCTTGAGTTTGTTGGAATGCATAAATCTCTTGTTCACGTCTTTGAGCCTCTGCTTGGATGTTTTGCATTTGTAAATCAGAAAGTTGTCCTTTTTTAGCAAGGTCATCGTTTGCAACAAGGTAGGATTGTAAATCCATTTGTTTTTTTTCTAATTGCTTCTGAAATTGAATTTGTTTGTTTTTAACCAAATTGTCCATTTGCTTGTAATAGGAAAATCCATTCTTCAAACTATCTTGATTATAGTAAGCAATTTTCAATCCATTTTCACGAATTACAGGAACGGTAGGTTTTGTGTCAACAACAACTTTTTCAGCTTTTTTTTCTGAACAAGAAAGCGTAGTAAGTGCTAAACTCAATGATGCGATGATAATTTTTTTCATAGTATTATTTTTCTTTAATAATGTTTTTAGATGCAAATGCTTTACCCCAATCTTCTCGCATAGTGAGGAAACGATCAAAAGCATTGTCAAGCAATTCATCCGTAATCATATTTTGAACATCCTCTAATCCGAAAACATCAATCTCGTTTATTTTAAAAGTTTGTTCATATTGATCCAATTCAATTTTTACAATATACTTACTATTGTAACTGAAAATCTGAATCTTATATTTTGGATGTGGTATTTCTGCTATTACTCTCATTTCTTTATTTTTTTGTAAAAATAACTACAATTCATCTTTTATAGATTGAATATTTTTAAAAGTGAAATTTCATAAGTTGGTCAATTGGCTTTTGAATAATCTTTTTTAAAAGTATCCCTCTTTTTTTTAGTTCTTCTTTTAGAATTTTTTCGTTGTAAAGAGCATAAGACCCTATAAAACTAATTTCTGCAATGGTCTTATTTTTAGGTAAATATTTTGTTAGAAACAATTTAATGTTTTCTCGGTGAATATTTTCTATTTCTAATTGTAAATCAAGATTCTCGGTTTCTAATCGAATATTTCCTAAAAATAATTTACCCTCATTTCCATAGATAGTAGCAAGTATACTTGAACGATCACCATAACTAGTTTCAATGAATTCTTTGTAATCATTTGAACATTCTTCAAGCAAATATTTTTGAAACACTAATTTCCCAAAATAATATCCACTTCCTTCATCACCAAGTAAATAACCATGACCTCCGAGTAAATCCTCAATTTGTTCATTGTTATACTTACAAAGAACAGAACCTGTTCCAAGTATACCAACATATCCTAAACCAGTTCCATAAATTGATTTTCCTGCTGCAATTAAATCAGATTGAACATATATTGATTTAAAATCAATTGGTTCGAACAATTTTTTAATTATCTCTTGATTTTCTTTTTGTAAACATCCACTACCATAAAAGAAAACAGTGCTTTTTTGAGGTATGGTTTTAATTAAGGATTGAATAACTTCGTTTTGAGCTTTTTCAATTGTTCTAGGATGAAAATTACAAGTTTCAAATGCAATAATTTCATTGCCATTTTTAATTCTCCAATCAGTTTTGGTTCCGCCGCTTTCTGCTAGTATAGTAATAGGTGTCTGAAAAACAACAGTGTATAATTCGTTGTAATCTTTAAGATGTTTAATAAGTAGGTTATCTTCTTGCATTTTTTAGACAACGTTTTACTTTAAGTTCATGCGCCTCTCTCTCTTCTGGTGTTGAGTTTGGAGTTGTTAAAAACTCTTTACATTTATTTTCAACGAATTCCCAACGTACCATTAGTTTTTCGGATTGTTTATCGGTTAGGTTTTTTTCGAAGGCTTTATTGATTGAATCATTTTTAATTACACACGAACAAAAATCCCACTGTTCACCAAATTTCTCGACAATTTTCATGTGGTTTTCTAGCTTCTCCGTTTTTTCATTGATGATTTCTATTTTTTTTGAAGATTCTTTTTTTTCAATTATTGAATCAGTTTTAATTTCAGTAGAGTCTTTGTCTGTTTTTGATGTAATTTCTTGTTTTAATTCATTTTTACAGCTTGGTATTAAAAAAAGCAAAACAGTAAATAGGGAAGCAATTTTTAAAAACATATTTCGTTATTTTTGATAAGATTTTAGACCATGAATTTACAATATATTTTAATATTAGTTTTACTTCTTCTTGCAACTCTCTATTCCTCTTTTGGTCTTAGTCAAGAAATCAGAGATGAGAAAGTAAAACATTTTAAAGAGATTGTACTTCGAAAAGATTTTAAGTCTTTGTATGAAAAACAATTACGTAGAGTTAGAAGAGTATATCCATTAGCATTAGAAGCTGCTAAAATGATTGAAAATTTAGATGAAGAATTAGATGATCAGGAAAGTAAGCGTGGAAAAAGAAAAATAACTAAAAAATACAATAAGGAAATAAAATCTGAATATTTATTTGTTATTAAGGATTTATATATTGAGGAAGGTAAATTGCTAATGAAATTGATATATCGTGAAACTGGATTGACTGTTGAAGAAATTATTTCCAAGTATAAAAGTAGATTTAGTTCAAAAATGTATAATCAATTGGGTAAAATTTGGGACCAGAATTTGGATGTGAAATACGATCCGCAAGGGGAGGATATCATTACAGAAATTGTCATTATGGATATTAAAAATAATGTCGTTACATTTGATACAACCCCTCGACATTTGTCAAAAGAAGAATATAAAGAGGAAATTAAAGAGTATCGTGTTAATAAGCGTGCAGCTCGAAAGTTAATGAGACAGCAAAGACGTGCTGCCTCTGAATCTATTACAAATGAAGAAGAATGATTGATTTTAGTGTTTTTTCAAGTGAACAATTGAATAAAATGAATGTAAATACCTTAATGGAAACATTAGGTATTGAATTTCTTAAAGGCGGTGTAGATTATATAAAAGCAAAAATGCCAGTTGAAGCAAGAACACATCAACCAATGGGATTATTACATGGTGGAGCCTCTGTTGCTTTGATTGAAAGTATTGGTTCACTTGGTTCTGCTTTGTTGTGTGATTTAAACGTTGAATATCCTGTTGGATTGGAAGTCAATGCTAATCATATTGGTGGAATTAAGTCTGGGTATGTAATAGGTGAAGGAAAATTGATTCATTCAGGCAAGAAAACACATGTTTGGCAAGTTGATATATTTGATGAATCAAATGATAAATTAATTTGCACAGGTAGATTGACAGTTATGATAATTCAAAAAACATAATGCAACCTGATTTTTTAACCTATCGTTTTCCTGGTAAGGAAATAGTTCAACAAATTGGAGATATAGAAGAAGTTGTTCTAACTGATGAACTAGAAGGATTTATTTTTTCAGATTTCAATGCTCATCATTTTTATAAATTCAATCCTACTCAAGAAAATTTAAGTGTACCTACTGAATTCCATGTACATGACATAAAACCATATGTTTACTCTACCAGAGAATATTTATTGCAAGCACATTCATTTTTAAATGGCATTGCTCAATTTCAATTAGATAAAGCAGTTTTTTCAAGAATCAAACCATATTCTTTTCCTATTGATAAAGCACATCACCTTTTCAAGAAATTATGTGAAACCTATCCAAAAGCATTAGTTTATCTTGTTTCAAGTCGAAAGTTAGGAACTTGGATTGCAGCAACACCAGAAATTTTACTGGAAGCTCATAAATCTTTTGTTTTTACTATGTCGTTGGCTGGAACTAAAAAAGCATCTCAAAACACTGAAAATTGGGGAGATAAAGAGAAAAATGAACAACAATTGGTTACAGATTTTATTGAAAGTCAATTACAAAAAGTAGGAGCGGAACAAATTGAATTGAACGGTCCTTATGATTATCAAGCTGGTCCTGTTACTCATTTACGTACAGATATAAGTGCCTTTTTGCCATCAGGTAAACTAACAAAAGTGATTAAAGCACTTCATCCTACGCCAGCAGTGAGTGGTGTTCCAAGAGATAAAGCGTTAAATCTTATTTCTTCAGTTGAAGCGCACGATCGTTTTTTATATACAGGAATTGTAGGGTTGTTAAGTAAAACGGATGCAACTTTATATGTTAATCTCCGTTGTGCACAATTACAAAAAGATACTGCATATCTTTATCTAGGTGGTGGATTTACTCCTCAATCTATTCCCGAATTAGAATTAGATGAAACAGAGAATAAAAGTAAAACACTGATTAGTTGTATGTATAGTTTGAATAGATGAAAAAACAACTAGTTTATAATTTATCATTAATACTTTTAATTGTGCTTTTTTGGCAGTTAGTTGTGTTTAATCTAGGAGTTTTACAAGCACTTTTCATTCATAGAGCTGGTAAAATTCCAGATACGTTAATGTGGTGGGAAAGTGAATTATTTAAAAATCATTTGTTTTCAATTGTTTATAATAAAAATGATATAGCACAAAATCGAATTTATATTAGTCATTCCACTTTTTCTTCTTTATTAGATGTTTTTTGGATTAAGTCTTTTTCCTATATCTTACATAAACCATATCACATTGCACAGAATTTTATTGCATTGGTAAATATGTATTTATTTATTGTTTTTATTTTTTCTAGAGATTTTTTTAAAAACAAATTAAAAACAAAATTTTCCATATTTGATATTTTGATGTTGTTTTTGATAGTAGGTTTTATTTTTTCAATACCAAGTTTTTGGGACTCATTTTTAAGATTTAATTCAGATAATTATTTTGTGTTAACATCTTTATTATTGATTTTTTTGACAGAAAGAATTGACTTTTTAAATACCCAATCAAATCAAAATATATTTTTTATTACTGGAATAATTATGGTTTCATTTGAACCAGTTTATTATCCATGTTGGTTGTTTTTATATTTTGCTTTTTTAAATACATATAAAATAACTGTTAGAGAATATTTTAAAATATTTATCTTGTTATTATATAGTGTTTTAGTTATAATTGTACCTTACATTCAAGGTTGGTTAATTCATAAAGAGAATTTAGGATCGACTTTTAAATCTCGGTCAGGTTTAGATGGTTCAAGTTTATATTTTAAATCTGTATTTGATGCCCTTTTGAAACCTTTTTCCCATAATTTCAATTTTTTATGGCTTGTTTATTTTATAGCCTTATTGATTCTTATGATTTTATTCGATAAATCTAGAGTTTTATCAAATTTAAAAAGGTTAGGGTTTACTTTAATCGGATTTGTTTTTTCACTAATTGTCTTTCCTCAATCAGTTTCTATTCATAGATATTTGTATGATTTCTTACTTTTTATTCCGATTGTATATTTAATAATAAAAATCTTAATAGAAATTGAAATCGAATCAATTCAACCCCGAAAATTTCTTTTTATTGTTCTAGGTATGATTTTTATGATTTTTGTTAATTTAAGATCTATTTCAGTTTGTTTTTACAATTGGTAGATTTAATTATCTTCCAATCTCCATTCTGCACCTGAATTTGGGGTTTCTTGTAAACGCAATGAGATTAATTTAGTGTTGTGTGCAAATTTTCCATCTAACAAATTCACAAAGTGCAATAATAAATTTTCGCAAGTTGGTTGAAATGGCATTAAAATTACTTTTTCAAATTCGTTAGAAATAACCTCTGATTTAGAATAAGGTGCTTCTTCATTTAATACCAATGCATGATCAAAAACTTCAATAATTTCACGTTTAACAACATCTTTTAAATCACCAAAATCAATGACCATTCCTAGTTTTACATGTTCAATATCAGCTATCGGCTTCCCTAATAAGGTAACACTTAAATGATAGGTATGTCCATGAATATTTTTACATGGTCCATCATAACCATATAATGCATGTGCCATATCAAAAGTGAAATCTTTCGTTACTCGTATTTTGGAATCTAAAGCCATAATTGATTTTTTTACAAAGATAGTTTAATTAAAATCATAATTAATGATTCACAAATCATAATTATATCACGTTTTTCCCCGCAATCCATCCTGTAGACCAAGCTGCTTGAAAATTAAAACCTCCAGTTACTCCGTCAACATCCAATACTTCTCCAGCAAAAAATAATCCTTTTACTTTTCTGCTTTCCATGGTATTGAAATCCACATCAGACAATCCGATACCACCAGCTGTGACAAATTCTTCTTTAAAAGTTGTTTTTCCAGAAACGTGGTAACGGTCGTTCACTAGAGTATTAATCAGTTTGTTTACCTTTTTACCCTGAAGTTCTTTCCATTTTGAATCAACGGAGATATTCGATTTTTCCAGTAAAAAATGCCACAATCGTGTTGATAGTCCAAAAGGATTTAGATTTCCCATTTTTTTATCTGAATGACCTAAAAGTGTTTCTTCTAGGTTCTTTTTTACTTCAGGTTCTTTTTGGGTATGAAGCCAATTAACAAGTACATGAAAGTCATATTTTTTATCAGCTAAAAGTCTTGCACCAAATGCAGATAATTTTAGTATAGACGGACCGCTCAAACCCCAATGGGTAATTAATAATGGTCCAGATGCTTCAAGTTTTGTTCCTTCAATTTTAGTCGTGGTTTCTTCAACTACAATTCCCATTAATTCTCTAATCGCTTCCGTGGGCATATTAAAAGTGAATAGGGAAGGTACTGGTTCAATTAATTCATGATTGAATTTAGTTAACCATTGTAAGGAATTGTTTTTTGGTTGACCTCCAATGGTATAAATTATTTTGTCAGCTATGAAAGTTTCATTAGTACTAACTAATTCAAATTGTTTGTTTGATAATTGATGAATATCATTGATTGGAGTTTGAAGTAGCTGTTTAACACCTAATTTTCTAGCTTCATTCAGAAAACAATCAATAATCGTTTGAGAAGAATTCGATTTTGGGAAAATACAATTATCCGATAATGTTTCCAATTCAACCCCTCTTTTTTTAAACCATTCAATGGTAGAGCGTGTATTAAACTGCTCAAAGGCTTTACGTAAATAATTTGCACCACGAGGATAAAAAGTAAGCAGTTTTTTATTGTCAAAACATGCATGGGTTACATTACACCTTCCGCCTCCTGAAACTTTTACTTTCGAGAGAACTTTTGCTGATTTTTCATAAATAGTTACTTCTGCTTCTGGATGATGTTCTTTAGCACTTATCGCAGCAAAAAATCCCGCAGCACCTCCACCAATAATAGCTATTTTTTTAGAATTCGTCATCAAATATGAATCATTACAATTTAATCCCTAGTTCTCCTTCCAAATTCGTTACAATCCACAATTCTTCTTTCATCGGAATAATCTGATCAATGCGAACTGATTTAAGTTTCGTTTCCATCAAAATTCCTTTGTCAAGTTCACGATTTAATTCTTTTTCAATCATTTTTTTGTTTGAATTCAAGTCTTTGGATACATCATAAACGGCAAATTCTCTAATTTTTGAAGTGATTTGGTCGTCAAATAGCCAGGTAGCACTTTTAAGTAATACACTTTTTGTTTCAATATCGAAATCCATATCCGGGAATGAAATAATCTGTTTTTCTTTATCGAATTTTGGTGTTCCTGCAAAATACATTAAACCTGAACGTTTACCAGAGAAACATACTTTGAAACTTAACTTTTGATTGTTTGCGCCGAGGATTAATACCGAATCAATTTTAATTTTTTCTTTTTTAAGTTGAATTTCTTTCCCATTCAAGTTTTGAGCTAACAACGAATTTATTGAATTGTATTTACCTTGAATTGCTAAACTTATTTCAAATCCTTTTTCTCCTGTGCTTGAATTTAAATCGGGTAAAGGAGTATTGTTGATTTTCTTTTCTTCCAGGGTTACTTTAGGAAAAGCGTTGACAGAAACAGTTAAATTGAGTTTGTCTTTGGAGAAATTAGGGGAGCTAATAGCTAAAGTTGTCGGAGAAAGGTAAAAATAACCTATCGAAGGAATAACAATCGGATTGTTTAATTCTTTCCAAATTTTTTGAACTTCTTTTTTTAAATCCGTCTGTTCAATTTTTTTATCAATATCTGCAGTAACATCTTTTAATGCTTTTTCCATTTCATCAACCAGCTTTTTAGTAGCGTCATATTTGAAAACAGTTATTTCACATTTGTCATCAGTTACAATATTTTTTAATGTAGTATTTGCATCAATTTTATAATCTTTATTTACCGAAAGTGTTGTAGCGGTCGACACCTGAATCCTTCGCATGGGTTCATTTACACCACAACTTGCATATAAACGTGGAACTATACAATTTTCTTTATCTGAAAACAAACCCGTACATTTTGGACAATAGTTTATTTTTATAGAATATTTACCAGATAAATCAAGAAATAGTTGGTTTTCTTTTCCATCAAACGCTAATGGGTTTCGTTCTAATTTATACCAAAAACTGATTCCTTCACACTCTTGTTTTTCATCCTCGAATTTTTTAGGGGTTTGCTTTTCAGCTTCAACAAGATAGTTTTTCAAATTTATTTCAATCGGAACATGTATTGTAGATACTTTTTGTTCCAATTGAATTTTGTTTTCAGTTACTTGGGGTTGTTTCGGTTTGATTGTACCACAAGAAACAGCAAGTAAGAGGATTGATAATGAAAAAAAGAATTTCATGAAATTAGAAAAATAAAAAAAGGTGGTTTTGAATGACTAAACCACCTTTATATTTTTTAAATTATTGATTAAGCCTTAACTAACAAACCATCAATGGCATGATTAAATGTTGTACTTGGTCTCATAGCCTTAGTAGTTAAATCTGAATTTGGATAATAATACCCACCAATATTAATCGCATTACCTTGGCATTCATTTAATTCGCTTACAATTTTAGTTTCTTTGTCTGCAAGTTCTTGAGCCACACCAGCAAATGCACTGCTTAATTCTGAATCTGAACATTTTGCTAGTTCTTGTGCCCAATAAAGAGCGATATAGAAATGAGAACCTCTATTATCTAATTGTTTAGCATCTCTTTGTGGAGATTTATTCTCAATTAATAATTTACCAGTTGCTCTATCTAAAGTTTCCCCTAAAATTTTAGCTTTAGGATTGTTGGTCGTTTCTGCTAAATGCTCTAACGACACTGCTAATGCTAAAAATTCACCTAATGAATCCCAACGTAAGTGATTTTCTTCTAAAAATTGCTCAACGTGTTTAGGAGCAGATCCCCCAGCACCAGTTTCAAATAACCCTCCTCCGTTCATTAATGGAACGATGGATAACATTTTAGCACTTGTTCCAACTTCTAATATTGGGAATAAATCGGTTAAGTAGTCACGTAATACGTTACCGGTTACTGATATAGTATCTAAACTAGCTTTTACTCTTTTTAATGAAAAAACAGTTGCATCGTAAGGAGACATGATTTGAATATCTAAACCAGTCGTATCATGATTTTTTAAGTAAGTATTCACTTTCGCGATAACTTGTCTGTCGTGTGCTCTTGATTCATCCAACCAGAAAATGGCAGGACAACCAGTTGCTCTTGCTCTAGAAACTGCTAATTTAACCCAGTCTTGAATCGGTGCATCTTTTGTTTGACAAGCTCTCCAAATATCTCCAGCTTCAACTTCGCTAGACATCAAAACAGTTCCGTTTGCATCAATAACTTTTACAGTTCCGTCATTTTTAATTTCAAACGTTTTATCGTGTGAACCATATTCTTCTGCTTTTTGTGCCATTAATCCTACGTTGGAAACAGACCCCATAATTCTTGGATCAAATGCACCATTTTCTTTACAGTAGTTGATAGTTGCATCATATACTCCAGCATAACTTGAATCTGGAATCACAACCAAAGTATCTTGTAATTTACCTTCTTTGTTCCACATTTGACCAGATGTACGGATCATTGCAGGAACTGAAGCATCGATAATCACATCTGAAGGAACGTGTAAGTTAGTAATACCTTTATCAGAATTTACCATTGCGATTGAAGGTCCATTAGAGAAAGCTGCCTCAATATCAGCTTCGATATCAGCATGTCCTTTTACTTTGTCTAATAAATCTGCTAAACCATTATTTACGTTAACACCTAATTCATTTAATTTAGATGCGTGTTTTTCGAAAACGTTTGCAAAATATGCTTTCACAATGTGTCCAAAAATAACAGGGTCAGAAACTTTCATCATGGTAGCTTTCATGTGAACTGAAAACAAAATACCATTTGCTTTAGCATAAGCCACTTGCTCTAACAAGAAAGCGTTTAATGCTTTAATGCTCATGTGTGTAGCGTCGATGATTTCTCCCGCTTTTAAATTTAAGTTTGCTTTTAACGTTTCTTTCGAACCATCTTTTCCTTCAAACTCTATATTTACAGAAGTTGCATTTTCAATAGTAACAGATTGTTCGTTTGAACGGAAATCTCCAGCTGTCATCGTTGCAACTTTTGTTTTGGATTCTTTTGACCATGCACCCATTGAATGCGGATTTTGTCTTGCATATTCTTTAACAGAGCCTGGTGCACGACGATCTGAATTTCCTTCACGAATAACTGGGTTTACAGCACTCCCTTTGATTTTGTCATAGATAGCACGAGCTGCTTTTTCATCTTCAGTTTGTGGATCTACAGGATAATCAGGAATAGCAAATCCTGCTGATTGTAATTCTTTAACAGCCGCTACTAATTGTGGAACTGAAGCACTGATATTTGGAAGTTTGATAATGTTTGCTTCAGGAAAATTTACTAATTCACCTAATTCAGCTAATGCGTCATTCACACGTTGATCAGCTTGTAATGCGTTTGGAAATCCTGCTAATATACGTGCAGCCAATGAAATGTCTCTTGTTTCAACATCTACTCCAGCTGTAGATAAATACGATTTTACGATTGGTAAAAATGAATAAGTTGCTAATGCCGGAGCCTCATCCGTTAGCGTGTAAATGATTTTTGAACTAGCCATAATAGTACTAACTTGTGTGTTATTAATTTAAATGGGCAAAACCCTAATTTTATTCGCAACCCAAAGTTAAAGCATAAAATTCAAAAAACAATAAATCATAGAAATAATCAATAAAATAGAAAGGGACTACAATGTTTGCAATCCCTTAATCTATTTTGTTTATTATTAAATTTTATAATCTTCTAATTTGCAATCTATAATCTCTGATCTTCCAAACTCAAAGATAATTTTTCAACATTTTACTCCTAGATGTATGTTTCATTCTACGTATCGCTTTTTCTTTAATTTGGCGTACACGCTCTCGGGTTAAATCAAATCGATCTCCAATTTCTTCAAGTGTTAATGGATGTTTACCACTTAAACCAAAGTATAGACGTATAACTTCACCTTCTCGAGATGTAAGAGTGGATAATGAACGTTCTATGTCTTTTCGCAACGATTCTTTTACTAGGTCTACATCTGGGGTATCACTAAAGTCGTTTGCAAGTACATCATACATATTAGATGAACTTTCGTCACCCTCTGTAAGAGGAGCGTCCATAGAAACATGTCTACCATTTGATTGTAATGATTGTTTGACATCATTGACAGAAAGACCAAGTAATTCAGCTAATTCTTCTGCTGATGGCGGACGTTCATTTTTTTGTTCCAATTCGGAAAAGGCACGATTTATTTTATTTATAGTGCCAATTTTATTTAGTGGAAGCCTAACAATACGTGCTTGTTCAGCTAATGCTTGTAAAATAGCTTGTCTAATCCACCAAACGGCATAAGAAATAAATTTAAATCCACGCGTTTCGTCAAATCGTTCAGCTGCTTTTATCAATCCAACATTTCCTTCATTTATTAAATCAGGTAATGTCATTCCTTGATTTTGATATTGTTTTGCAACGGAAACTACAAATCGTAAATTGGCACGAGTTAATTTTTCTAATGCGCGACGGTCACCGTTTTTTATTCGTTTTGCTAATTCAACTTCCTCCTCAGCCGTTATCATGCCTTCGCGACTTATCTCCTGTAGATATTTATCTAAAGAAGCAACCTCTCTATTTGTTACTTGCTTTACTATTTTTAGTTGTCTCATGGCTTTTGGATATTAAAAGATAAAATGAATCAAAGATTCTCTTAAATATAACTATTTAAATCTGAATTTGTAACATTAAAATCGAAAAATAATATTGAATTGAATTTAAATTAACATTATTGCAGGGACACCTAAATGTAAGTTTAATTCTATGTCATCGTAAATCTTTATTTTTGTTTAAAATTGGTTTTGAAATATGAAAGTTTTGATGGTTTGTTTGGGAAATATTTGTCGATCTCCAATTGCGGATGGTTTACTTCGTAAAAAGGTGTTAGAAAAGGGGTTGGATATTGAGGTTGATTCAGCTGGAACTATTTCACTTCATCAAGGACAAGCTCCCGATAACCGTATGGTGGAAACTGCACGGAAAAACGGAACTGATATCAGTATGTTACGTGCTCGTCAATTTAAAGCTAGTGATTTTGATACGTTCGATTATATTTTTGCAATGGATGTTTCAAACAAAAAAAATATACTAGATTTAGCAAGAACAAAAGCAGACCATAATAAGGTTTATATGCTTTTAGGAGAATTAACCAATCAAGAAGAGACGAGTGTCCCAGATCCGTATTATGGCACTCAAAAAGATTTTGACCATGTTTATGATTTGGTTGATCAAGCTACAGATATTCTAATTAAAAATTTAATTACTAGACAATTAAACATTAAAAATTAATTATTCAACATTATTCAAAAAGATGAGTCACGCAAAATTATATTTATTACCTTCTACCTTAGGAAGTGAAAGTACAAAAGCTGTAATTCCCTCTGATATTGCAACAATGGTTTCCGATTTTAGATACTTTGCAGTTGAAGATATTAAAGCCGCACGTCGATATTTACGTAAATTAGATCGTGAGTTTCCAATTGATGATAGTACTTTTTTTGTATTAAAAAACAACACACCTGTAGAAGAGTTATATGCAATGTTAAGACCTGTCAAAGATGGACATAATGTGGCGGTTATTTCTGATGCTGGTTGTCCCGGTATAGCTGACCCAGGGGCAAATTTGGTCGCGTTAGCACATCAAGAGGGAGTGTGGGTAGCACCATTGGTTGGGCCTTCTTCTATTTTACTCGCATTGATGGGGAGTGGATTCAATGGACAAGAATTTACTTTTCATGGTTATCTGCCTAAAGATCGAAAAGACCGAGTTCGAAAATTAAGAGACTTAGAAGCTTCTTCTAGAAGAACGGGTACTACAAATATTTTTATGGATACCCCGTTTCGTAATATGCATGTGCTTGAGGATATGTTAAATGAACTATCTGATGATACTCAAATCTGTATTGCTTCAAATTTGACAACTTACGAGGAAAACATTAGAACGATGTCTGCTAAATTGTGGAGGGAAAATGCGTATGATATTTCTAAAATTCCTACCATGTTTTTAATAGGTAAATCTAGATAAACTGATTATGACTAAAATCTTTAAACACCTTACTTTTTATGTATTCATTGCAATTATTGCAGGGATATTATTAGGTCATTTTAATCCTTCTTTAGGAGAAAAAATGGAACTTATCGGTAAAGGATTTATCTCAATAATTAAGGTGTTTGTTGGTCCAATCATTTTTTTAACCATTGTTTTGGGAATTAGCTCGATGGGCGACTTAAAAAAAGTGGGTAGAATAGGATTGAAATCATTAATCTATTTTGAAGTTGTAACCACTTTTGCTTTAGGGTTGGGTGTTTTTTTAGCGGTTTATTTAGAACCTGGAAATATAGACAAAGTAACATTAACCGTTTCAGATGCAACTAAATATACTTCAAATGTTCATCAATCATTTAGCTGGTTGAAGTTTTTACAAGATAATTTTACAATACAGGTATTAATCTTTTCTATTTTAACTGGTGTTGTTGTATCACGAATAAAACAGCGTGTTTATGTAGTTGAACGTTTGGAAAAAGTTTCCAAATTTGTGTTTAAATTACTTAAATATGTCATGTATTTAGCTCCTCTAGGTGCTTTTGGAGGAATGGCATTCGCTGTCGGTAAATTTGGTTTACATACCCTAATTCCTTTAGGTAAATTGGTAGGGAGTGTATATATGACAATGCTTTTATTTGTGATATTAGGTTTAGGAATGATTATGCGTTTCTATAAACTAAATATTTTTAAGTTTTTAAGATACATTCGGGAAGAATTACTTATTGTTTTGGGAACTTCATCTTCAGAAAGTGCTTTGCCAAATTTAATGTTGAAGTTAGAAAAACTTGGCTGTAAAAAGTCAGTTGTCGGATTGGTGGTTCCAACAGGTTATTCGTTTAATTTAGATGGTACCTCAATTTATCTTTCCATGTCTGTTATTTTTATTGCTCAACTATATGGTGTTCAATTATCTATTTCAGAAATCCTGTTAATTATTGGGATATTAATGTTAACTTCTAAAGGAGCGGCAGGTGTTACTGGTAGTGGTTTTGTGGTACTTGCCTCAACGTTATCCTCACTTAATAAAATTCCATTAGAAGGGTTGGCCTTTTTATTAGGTGTAGACAAGTTTTTAAGTGAGGCTAGAGCAATTACCAACATTATCGGAAATGGAGTGGCAACGTTAGTAATAGCAAAAAGTGAAAATGAATTCGATGAATCCTTGTATTACAAAGAGGTTGAAAATAGTTAGTTTCTAATTAATCTGTAATTTATTACATTGCCAAGTACTTATATTTTTTATTATATTTGAATCTTTGTACTCTTGAGAGAAGGTAAATTATGTGGAATTCATTAGCAAGTTTAATACTCAGAAACAGACTTTTCATCCTGTCTATTATTGCGATAATTACTGTTTTTTTAGGGTATTTTGCATTTACAAGTCTAAAAGTTGATAATAAATACGGGAATACTTTACCGAAAGATAGCCAGCCCCAAGCTGATTATATTAAGTTTAAAGCTCAATTTGGAGAGGATGGTTCTACTTTAGTCGTAGCTATTCAATCTGACTCCCTATACACTCGAAAAAACTTTGTAAAGTGGCATGATTTAGGGTATCAAATACTTCAATTTGAAGGGGTTGAAAGTGTTATTTCGGAAGCTACTTTGTATAAACTACATAATAACAAAATTCGAAATCGATTTGAGATAAGTAAAATTTTTTCAGATTTAACTTTTCACGAAAAAACAATTGATTCCATCAAGAATGAAATAAAATCTAATCCCATCTATAACAACTTATTATACAACGATAAGTCTAACGTTCACTTAATGATGATTGGCATGGATGAAAATGCCTTGATGGATAAAAAAAAGTCAAAAGTTGTTTTTGAAATTGAAAAATTAGCCGAATCATATTCCAAATATTTTGGAAAACCTCATTTTGCAGGACTTCCTCATATGCGTGTAGTTATCGGTAAACGCATTGTCAACGAGCTGTATATCTTTCTAGCACTATCAATTTTTGCTTCATCTGTTCTATTGTATATTTTCTTTCGCTCTTTCAGAGTAGTAATGCAGTGTAATTTAGTAGTTTTCGTATCTGTAATTTGGGCTCTTGGTAGCATTGCATTGTTTGATTTTCAATTATCAATCATGATGGCATTGATACCACCTTTGTTAATTGTTATTGGTGTTCCTAATTGTGTTTTTCTGGTGACGCGTTATCACCAAGAGTACGTTGTTCATAAAAATAAAATAAGAGCAATTTTTACAATGATTCGTCGCATTGGTTCAGTTACTTTCCTTACAAATTTAACTACTGCTATCGGATTCTGTACGTTCACTAGTTCCGATAAATTGGCGCAATTTGGTGTGATTTCAAGTTTGAATATCATGGTGGTATTTGCTCTTTCTATTTGTATATTACCTATCATGGCATCCTACTCTAAACCTCCTAAGCCTCGACATTTAAAACATTTGTATCGTGTTTATTCACAAGGGTTTATTGAATATGTTGTTATTGCTGTTACTAAATACAGAAAGGTGATTTACATATGCTCCGCTTTGATATTAGTAATAAGTATTTATGGTATGACCAAAATTACCGCTACAGGTAATGTTACTAGTGATTTGCCGAAAGATGATCCTATTTTATTAGATCTTAAGTTTGTTGAGAAAAACTTTGGCGGTTCTATACCTTTTGAATTAACGATTAACTATAAAGAAAAAGGACGTCTTTTTTCAAATGAAACACTTGAAAAAGTGGAGGAAGTTCAGGAATTATTCAGAAAAGACTCCTTGTTTTCTAAAAGTTTATCTATCGTTGACTTCATTAAGTCAATTAACATGGCTTATTATAACAATGATTCCTCTCAGTATAAATTGATTTCTAATCGAGACAAACTTAGATTGAAAAGATATTATGACGAATCTGATATGAGCAGTTTGAATGGAGGGAATTTATCTATAAAAGAACTTGTTGATACAGCTAATACTACCTTACGTGTACGTTTGCAGATGAAAGATCTAGGTTCATATAATGTTTCTAAGAAAGTAGATGGATTAAGGTTAAAAGTGGATGAAATTCTAAACCCAGAAAAGAAAAGAGTTGAAAAATTATATGCTCAATTTGTGAAAGGTAAAAGAGATAAAATTGACACCTTATTAAATGAGTATTCATGGATTTATAATAATGTTACTTCTATTTTATCTGAGGGAGATCAAGATATGCAGATGAATTTTGATTTAGACCCGACTAGAATTGAACCATATAAATCTAAACCTTATTTCAAAGAAATAGTAAGGAAAGCGATTAATAAAGAATTTTACGAAACAACTTTTACAGGCACTTCAGTTGTAGTTGCTGAGGGTACTAAATATTTGTTTGTTAATCTGGTGCAAAGTTTAATATTTGCTGTTCTTTCTATTGCTTTATTAATGGCATTTTTATTTCGTTCTATGCGAATAATTATGATTTCGATGATTCCAAATATCATTCCCCTTTTGTTTACTGCAGGTATAATGGGTTATTTCCAAATACCTCTTAAGCCATCTACATTATTGGTATTTGGGATAGCTCTCGGTATTACTGTAGATAATGCAATTTTGTTTTTAGCAAAATATAGACAAGAATTAAAATTGCATATGTGGGATATTAAGTATTCTATTTTATTATCTCTAAGAGAAACTGGTTTAGGTATTTTCTATACTTCCGTAATCTTATTTTTTGGATTTATAATGTTTGTTTTCTCTCAATTTGGAGGTACAAAAGGTTTAGGTTTATTGGTGTCTATTACCATTTTAGTTGGTATGTTGACAAACCTTGTTGTTTTACCTGCATTACTTCTTTCATTAGAACGTAAGGTTACAACTAAATCATTTAAAGAACCTTTCTTTGATATTTACGATGAGGAGACAGACTTTGATATGAATAAGCTGAAACTAGAAAACGATTCGGAATGATATGGTTTATGTCTAACTAATTAATTCCTTTTTAGTAAAGATGAAAATCATTCAGATATCCTTTCTAATTTTAACATTATTATCCTGTTTAACTTCATTTTCTCAAATCGAAGTTCCTTTTTTTGTCAAAACTGCAAATTACCATACCAAAAAGTTTGAAAGTGGAATTACAGTAAAAGCCATTTCAGAGGGGAATACAATTCTGACTTTAATTTCGGATAGTAAAGGTGACGCTGTTCTTCACCTTCCTATTGGTAAACAATACAGAATTGAATTATCAAAACCTGGTAAAATTACTCGTTTTGTTAATGTTGATTATGCTCAATTAAAAGATACAATTAAAGAAGAAGATGCAGATCCAAGAGGTGAAGTTGAAATTTCATTATTTGATGATGTACAAGGTGTTGATTATAGTTTTATAATAAATAATCCAGCAACTAATTTTACTTATGATCTCAATTTAGGAGTGTATTTTGATGAAAATTTAGCAGTTAAAACAATTAAAGAAGTTGAGCGTATTTTAAATATTATTCAAAAAGCGAGAGCTGAAGAACAAAGAAAGCTAGAAGAACAGAACCAAAAAGAAAAAGAACAGGCTGCAATCGCTCTTGCAAAAAAGAGAACAGATGATTTAGTTGCTAAAGCAGAATTGGAAGCTATTAAAAAAGCTGAAATAGAAAACCAAGTAAAAGAAAAAGAAGAGCTCAAACGTAAGGCAGACGAAGAAGCAAGAAGAAAGTCAGATGAATTAATAGCCAAAGCAGAAGAAACTGCTAGGTTAAAGAAAGAAGAAACGGCTCGTAAAAAAGCCGCAGCAGATAGTTTAGCAGCCCTTCGACAAGCTCAGGAAACGGCTCGCAAGAAAGCAGAAGCAGATTCATTGGCAGAGGTCGCTCGTAAAAAAGTAGAAGCAGATAGTTTAGTGGAGGTTGCACGCAAGAAGGCAGAAGCAGATAGTTTAGCAGAGGTAGCTCGTAAGAAAGCGGAAGCAGATAGTTTGGCAGAAGTAGCTCGTAAGAAAGCAGAGATAGATAGTCTTGCTGAAGTTGCTCGTAAGAAAGCAGAAGCAGATTCATTGGCAGAGGTAGCTCGTAAGAAAGCGGAAGCAGATTCACTAGCCGAAGTAGCTCGTAAAAAAGCGGAAGCGGATAGTTTAGCTGAAGTAGTTCGCAAGAAAGCGGAATCAGATTCATTAGCAGAAGTAGCTCGTAAGAAAGCGGAAGCGGATAGTCTTGCTGAAGTAGTTCGCAAGAAAGCGGAAGCCGATAGTCTAGCTGAAGTAGCTCGTAAAATAGCGGAAGCTGATTCACTAGCCGAAGTAGCTCGTAAGAAAGCAGAGTCAGATTCATTGGCAGAGGTAGCTCGTAAGAAAGCGGAAGCAGATAGTCTTGCAGAAGTAGCTCGCAAGAAAGCGGAAGCTGATAGTTTGGCCGAAGTAGCTCGTAAAAAGGCAGAAGCAGATTCATTGGCAGAGGTCGCTCGTAAAAAAGTAGAAGCAGATAGTCTTGCAGAAGTAGCTCGCAAGAAAGCGGAAGCGGATAGTTTGGCCGAAGTAGCTCGTAAGAAAGCCGAAGCAGATTCATTGGCAGAGGTTGCACGCAAGAAGGCAGAGTCAGATTCATTAGCCGAAGTAGCTCGTAAAAAAGCGGAAGCGGATAGTTTGGCCGAAGTAGCTCGTAAGAAAGCCGAAGCAGATTCATTGGCAGAGGTTGCACGCAAGAAGGCAGAGTCAGATTCATTAGCCGAAGTAGCTCTTAAGAAAGCGGAAGCGGATTCATTGGAAGGGGTAGCTCGTAAAAAGGCAGAAGCAGATTCATTAGCAGAGGTCGCTCGTAAAAAGGCAGAAGTAGATTCATTGGCAGAGGTCGCTCGTAAGAAAGCAGAAGCAGATAGTTTAGCAGCCCTTCGACAAGCTCAGGAAACGGCTCGATTGAAAGCAGAGGCAGATTCATTAGCAGAAGTTTCACGTAAGAAGGCAGAAGCAGATAGTTTGGCAGCCCTTCGACAAGCTCAGGAAACAGCTCGATTGAAAGCAGAAGCAGATTCATTGGCAGAGGTAGCTCGTAAGAAAGCGGAAGCAGATAGTTTGGCAGCCCTTCGACAAGCTCAGGAAACGGCTCGTTTGAAAGCGGAGGCAGATTCATTAGCAGAGGTCGCTCGTAAAAAAGTAGAAGCAGATAGTCTTGCAGAAGTAGCTCGCAAGAAAGCGGAAGCGGATAGTTTGGCAGCCCTTCGACAAGCTCAGGAAACGGCTCGATTGAAAGCAGAAGCAGATTCATTGGCTGAGGTCGCTCGTAAAAAGGCAGAAGTAGATAGTTTAGCAGCCCTTCGACAAGCTCAGGAAACGGCTCGATTGAAAGCAGAAGCAGATTCATTGGCTGAGGTCGCTCGTAAAAAGGCAGAAGCAGATTCATTAGCAGAGGTCGCTCGTAAGAAAGCGGAAGCAGATAGTTTGGCAGCCCTTCGACAAGCTCAAGAAACGGCTCGATTGAAAGCAGAAGCAGATTCATTAGCAGAGGTCGCTCGTAAAAAAGCGGAAGCAGATAGTTTGGCAGCCCTTCGACAAGCTCAGGAAACAGCTCGATTGAAAGCGGAAGCAGATTCATTGGCTGAAGTTGCACGCAAAAAAGCGGAAGCGGATAGTTTAACAGCCCTTCGACAAGCTCAGGAAACGGCTCGATTGAAAGCAGAGGCAGATTCATTAGCAGAGGTAGCTCGTAAGAAAGCGGAAGCAGATAGTTTGGCAGCCCTTCGACAAGCTCAGGAAACGGCTCGATTGAAAGCAGAAGCAGATTCATTAGCAGAGGTTGCTCGCAAAAAAGCGGAAGCGGATAGTTTGGCAGCACTTCGACAAGCTCAGGAAACGGCTCGTAAGAAAGCCGAAGCAGATAGTTTGGCCGAAGTAGCTCGTAAAAAGGCAGAAGCAGATAGTTTAGCTTCTATTAAACAAGCACAAGAAATCGAGGCTAAAAAGAAAGCTGAATTGCTAGCGAAACAAAAGATAGAATTAGAGATAAAAAGATTATTGGATCTTGGAGATAAACAGTTGGCTAGTAAACAACTCGATGAAGCTAAAAAACAATATGAATCAGTGCTTAAATATAACCCTGAAAATACATATGCAAAAAAACAATTAACTGCAATTCAGCAAATGTCACAAATTGCTAAAACTTCAGTACCGACACCACCACTTGTAAAAGATGTTGTTGTGCCAAAAGAAAAGGAACAAGACTTGAGATACCTGAAAATTGCTGGATTGATTAGGGATGTTGAAAATAAAGTTGTTAGATACAATAAGCAAATTTCTCAAGAAATAGCTTCTTATTATCCCGAAGGAATAGCAGAAGAAAAAGTGGAAGCCAAAGATAAAAATGGTGTTATGTGTCATATCGATCGTCGAGTTGTTATTATTAATGGATTTGCTGATATTTATAGTAAATACAATAGTACTTCTGGTGTATATTTTATGAAAAATGGAATGCCATCATCCGAATTTATCTGGTTTAAAGAAGCATTTAAACAAGATAAAAAATAATGATTTGATGTTATTGTTTTGGTTTTTAGTGTTTTAAATTATGCGCTAAAAAAAAAACATTAAATGTGTTCATAATTAAATTCTTTTGTTAATTTTGCACCCAGTTCTTTGAACAATGGTGGGATGGGTGAGAGGCTGAAACCAACAGTTTGCTAAACTGTCGTACGGGTAACTGTACCGCGGGTTCGAATCCCGCTCCCACCGCTTTATTATTTATGTTAAATACTTGTTTATTTAAAATTAATAATTAGATTTGCACTCGTTTTAGATAGAATGATAAACGAATCATTCAAATTTGAAATATTCGGGGCGTAGCGTAGTCCGGTCATCGCGCCTGGTTTGGGACCAGGAGGTCGCAGGTTCGAATCCTGCCGCCCCGACTTAGGGGATGAGAAATCATCCCTTTTTTTATTTAAAATAATCGGTTCCGTAGCTCAGCTGGATAGAGCAACTGCCTTCTAAGCAGTAGGTCTTTGGTTCGAATCCAAACGGAATCACTTTGAAAACCACCTTTAAGGTGGTTTTTTTCTTTTATAAAATTATCGAACCATTTCTTTTAATTCTTCTAAATATACCGCTGCTATTTGATGTAGTAAGCCTTCGTTTTTCTTTTTTCCTTTTAAATGAATTGTTCCTCCGTTATTGTCAAGCTCAATAGAAATAGTTGAGATAATATCTAAGAATTTTAATCCATCATTTAATGTTCTTAATCGTGTATCATGTTTACTATCGTAAATAAAAAAGAAACCTGATTTTTTAATTTTAGAATCAGGTGTGTTCTTTTTAGGTGGTGAAATTAAATTGGTGAGCTTGTTTTCTTCGAAATGAAGATTGGGAATGTTTAATGCTGATAAATAAGGGTTTCCCAGTTTCTTGATTTCATTTGCTTTTTTCCCTAAGTGTACTTGACAGGTAGGAGCACTCATATTATGATAGGCAATGGCAACGTTTCCATTGGTTAATTTAGAGATCGGAGTCTGCCCCAAACTTAATAAAGCTAATTGAATCGTGAAGTTATTTTGCGTTAAATCGGATAGAAGACTAGGATAGAAATCAGAAATAAATAAATCAGCTTTCATTGGGTCTATAGATAAGCCTACACCGCTTACAAATTCATTCGTTGTTATATCTCTTAAGTTTTTGATTGCATGTTCATTGAAAAACAAGCGTTTTTTTAATGATGAATTAAATGCAAATTGAATGTCTCCGATGAAATTTTCTGATTTTAAATGAAAATCGGTAGCGATGAAACTATTTTTATACAACGAAATGAGTTCGTCTTTTTTGGAAATAGGACGTTCGAGTGACTGTTTATCAAACATTCGTTGCATATTTTCTAAATGAAGATGAACTGAAAAACTACTCTCTTTACTTATTAGTTTTTTGACTTGCGTATGAATGGATTGTTCTGTTTTTTTGAATGCTCTCGCAATCGTTTTTTTAGATGCATTCTTCGATAAATGAATAATTGCAAGTGAGGAAGTGATTTTTCCAGATAGGTTTTCTCCACTGACTTCTAATTCTTGTTCTTTTGCTTCGATCAAATACCCTAAAGAACTTAATTTATCAGCCAATGAGTCTTTATTTTTGACTTTTAAAAAGATATAAAAATCAATTGGGGTTCCATCTGGCTGAAATAAGCTGTCTAAAGCAAAATAAATGGATTCCTTTAAATCTAAACCTTTCGAAAGTGTTGCAACTTCTTTGGTAAGCAATACATTTAATTTAGGTAAATCATTAAATGCAATATTATCAATGAAGTCCTTTAAAACAATTTTACCGAATACGAGTGTAGATGAATTATTTGACACATAAGAGGCGAACGAATCTTCTACAGAAATAGTTTTATCGTCTTCCGAACATGCTGTAAAAAGCAATATAAGTAGGAAAAATGGAAGAAAAATACGAAAAGTAAAATGCATAGTGCTAAATTTATTACCAACTTTGTAAATATATTCAATTCACTCAAAATGCACTACATCGAGCCTTTTTATTTGTGGCGAATCTATTACATTGCCTCAGAAGATACTTCCTCTCCTTTTTACGGTAGGGAGTATAGTGAGTTTGAATTTACGGATCATATCTACAACTTTGTTATTCACCCTCAATGGGATTCTATCGGTTCTCCAACATTATTTATTAAAATTCTTTATGTGGATTATGATGAGGGATTCACGATTATAGAAATGATTGGTGAATGGAACGATGCAATTGAAAATGATATTATGATTTTAAAGCGTGATATTATCGAACAAATGATGGGGTGTGGTATTAATAAATTTATACTAATTGGAGAAAATGTGCTGAATTTTCATTATTCGGATGATTGTTATTATGAAGAATGGTTTGAAGAGGTGGATGAAGGATGGATTGCCATGGTTAATTTTCATGATCATGTAATTAAGGAGTTTGTAAAAATTAACATAGATAGTTATTTTGTAATGGGGGGAGAGTTGGAAGATGAAGAATGGAGAACTATGTCACCGATAGATTTCTATAATCGTGTTTCAGATTATGTTGTGAAAAGGTTGAATTAAAAAATCAAAATGAAAAAAATATTAATCATAGATGACGAAAGAAGTATCCGTCGAGCTTTAGGAGAAATCTTACAATTTGAAGGATATGAAGTTGCTGAAGCAGAAGATGGTAATCAAGGTATAGAAGTTTGTAAAAATGAAGCTTTTGACTTGGTTTTTTGTGATATTAAAATGCCCGGAAAAGATGGAATGGAAGTTCTAGCTGAGATCCATCCTCTTTTTCCAGAGTTACCCATTGTTATGATTAGTGGACATGGAACGATCGAAACTGCAGTAGAAGCTATTAAAAAAGGGGCTTTTGATTTTATTGAAAAACCGTTAGATCTAAATCGCATTCTAGTGACTATTAGAAACGCAAACGAAAGAGTGTCTTTAGTAGAACAAACTACTATGCTAAAAACGACCCTAAAAAAAATAAAGGGAACTTCTATCGTTGGAGAATCGGAACCCATTAAGCGTATTCGTGAGATGATAGAAAAAGTAGCTCCTTCTGATGCAAGAGTATTAATTACAGGTGAAAATGGTACTGGTAAAGAATTGGTAGCGCGTTCATTACATGAATTATCCAATCGAGCTAAAATGCCTTTTGTAGAAGTGAATTGTGCGGCTATCCCAGGTGAATTAATCGAAAGTGAATTGTTTGGTCACGAAAAAGGGGCTTTTACTTCTGCTGTGAAAGATAAAAAGGGAAAGTTTGAACTTGCAAGTGGTGGAACACTTTTTTTAGATGAAATTGGTGACATGAGTTTGGCAGCACAAGCTAAGGTGTTACGTGCTTTACAAGAAAATGTAATTCAACGAGTAGGTAGTGAGAAAGATACGAAAGTAAATTGTAGGGTAGTGGCGGCAACAAATAAAGATTTGAAAAAAGAAATCGCCGAGGGTAGATTTAGAGAAGATTTATTCCATCGTTTAGCTATCATACCAATTCATGTACCTTCTTTAAATGAAAGAAAAGAAGATATTCCTTTATTGGCAAATCATTTTTTGACTCTTATTTGCAATGATCATGGTATTGCAAGAAAATCTTTTGAAACGAAAGCTTTGAATGAACTGATTGATATTAATTGGACAGGAAACATTCGTGAGCTTCGTAATATAGTTGAACGTTTGATTATTTTAACTAACGAAACTATTACTAATGAGGATGTAAAACGATACGCTAATCGTTAGCCTAAAAGTACTTTTAAGTATTTTTCAATACTTTCAGGAGTGGTAGTTGGTGCAAATCGTTTAATCGGCGTTCCTTGTCCGTTGATCAAGAATTTTGTAAAATTCCATTTGATTCTACTGCCTAAAATTCCAGGTAAAGCTTTTTTTAAATACACATAAATAGGATGTGCTTGATCTCCATTTACTTCTATTTTTGAAAACATAGGGAAACTAACACCATAATTTATTAAACAACCTTCTGAAATTGATTTTTCGTCACCAGGTTCTTGATTACCAAATTGATTACATGGAAAACCCAAAATAATTAAGCCTTTGTCTTTGTAGGTTTGATATAATTTTTCTAAGCCTTCATATTGAGGAGTAAGTCCACATTTGCTAGCCGTATTCACGACTAAGATTGTTTTTCCTGAATAGCTTTCCATAGAAATGAGTGCACCTTGTAAGGAATTAGCTGAGAAATCGTAGAAAGATTGCTTCATAAACTTTAACTTAATAACTCTAAAACAATTGCTAGTGATAGAATGTTTAAGGAAGTGAAGATAAAAAATATTATTCGTTTCCTAGGTATTTCGAAAATAAGGAATGATTAACTTTACTCACCTAAAATTAAGCATAGATTGAAAACCACATCCAAAAGAGGAGTCCAAATCACGGTAGAACATTGTGTAAGTGCTGGAATGCAATATGTGGTTTGTTCACCTGGTTCTAGAAATGCCCCTTTGGTTATTGCATTTAATCAACATCCTAAGATTAAGTGTATTGTGATTCCAGATGAACGCTGTGCTGCTTTTTTTGCGTTAGGTATGGCGCAACAACTTCATGGACCAGTCGGTATAGCTTGTACCTCTGGCTCTGCTGCTTTAAATTATTATCCTGCAATCGCTGAAGCGTATTATCAACAAATCCCTTTGGTCGTTTTTACTGCAGATAGACCCGTTTCTTGGGTAAATCAAGGCGATGGACAAACAATCGTTCAGGAGGATGTGTATAAAAATCATATTTTATTTGCTACCAATATTCCAGAAGAAAATGATTTAATTGATTTTGATTGGTTTGTAAATAGAGAAGTGTCAAAAGCTATTCAAACAGCATTAGGAAAAGTTAAAGGACCTGTTCATTTGAATTTCCCTTTTTCGGAACCCTTATACAATCAAGTGGAAGTAGACGAAGTGAAAATTTCTCCAATTAGTTTAGTTGATACGGATGAAAAATTAACACCATCCGCATTGTATTTAATATCTGAAAGTTGGTCGAAATACAAAAAGAAATTAGTTTTAATCGGGCAACTTGCTCCTGATGATCATTTAACGAATGTTTTATCTAAAATAGCAGAAGATCTAAGTGTTGTGTTTTTAGTAGAGAATACTGCCAACCAAGTGAATAGCCGATTTGTACAATGCATAGACAGAAGCCTAGAAGGGATATCGGAATCGAAAATAATCGATTTTGCTCCAGATTTATTAGTTGTTGTAGGTGGGGCGGTTGTTTCTAAAAAAATCAAAGCATTTTTGAGAAAAGCACAACCGAAAGAAACATGGCGCATTGGGTATGATTTTCCATTTATGGATACTTACCAGTCGTTGAATCAAACATTTCAAATGAAAGCAACGACATTTTTTAGTCAATTAAGTGATGTAACTGATGCTCCGAGTGTATCTCCCTATTGGAAAACATGGAAACAATTAGATTACATTAACCAAGATAAAGCAGAAACATTTCTTCAATCAGCAACTTATTCTGATTTAAAAGTATTTCACTTGTTAAGTGATATTATACCAGAAAATTCGCATTTACATTTAGCGAATAGTTCTGTGATAAGATATGCTCAGTTGTTTAATCCAGTAAAAGGAATAACTATTTGGTCAAATCGTGGAACAAGCGGTATTGATGGTAGTTCGAGTACTGCCCTAGGTGCTGCTTTGATTTCGAATGAAACATGGCATACCTTAATCACTGGAGATGTATCTTTCTTCTATGATAGCAATGCTTTTTGGAATAAATTAAAACTTCCTAATGTGAGGATCTTTTTGATTAATAACGCCGGAGGCGGAATATTCAAAATCATCCCGGGTCCAGATACTACGGATGAATTATCAGATTTTTTTGTGTATAATCACGAATTTTCTGCCGAATACATTTGTAAAGCTTTCGGTGTAGACTATTTTAGGGCAATTTCAACAGAGGATATTGAAGCACAATGGGAATCTTTTTATCAATATAATGAGAATGGTAAACCAGCTTTAATGGAAATTTTTACACCACAAGAATTAAATGATGGTGTTCTAAAAGCCTATTTTAAATCCTTAACTCATAAATCATAACTCATAAATCATAACTCATAAATCATAATTTTTAATGGATTACTTTTCAATTTTATTTACGGGAACTGGAGTTTTTTACCTAGTGGTACTATCTCTTTTAGAAATTGTATTAGGAATAGATAATATCATTTTTATTTCGATTGTAACAGACAAACTTCCTGCTGAAAAAAAGCGGTTTGCTAGAAATGTTGGAATGGTACTTGCTTTAGTCGTTCGTTTGTTTTTATTGAGTATAGTAAGTGTAATAATGGGAATGACAAAACCATTATTTACGCTATTTGAGCATAATTTTACAGGACAAAGTTTGGTATTATTAATTGGTGGATTGTTTTTAATATACAAAAGCACAACAGAAATGCATAGTAGTATTCGTGGAAACCATGAAGGTGAGGTAAAGCAAAAAAACAAACTACCACAAGTAATTTTTCAAATTGTAATGATTGATATCGTATTCAGTTTTGATTCAGTCATCACAGCTATAGGTATGACCAATGAAATTAGCAAAGACGATCCGACCAAAAATCCGATGATTATTATATTTAGTGCTGTAATTATTTCAATGTTAGTTATGTTGATGTTTGCAAAACCAATTTCTGATTTTATAAACAGAAGACCAACAATTAAAATGATTGCTTTAGCTTTTCTTGTTACAATTGGTATCGTATTAATTGCAGAATCATTTGGTCAACATGTTCCGAAAGGATATATTTACTTTGCGATGGTATATGCATTAACGGTCGAGTTTATTAATATTAAAATGCGCAAAAACAAAGGGATCAAAGAATAATGACGAGGGAGGAAGCGTTTGCATATTTAGGAGAAGAATGGGAAGATGCATTTGAAGACGAAATCTTTGCCTTAAAGCAACAATTGTTATCGATTTTACCAGTTCATAAATTGTATAGATCGAAACTTAAAAAGTGGGGGAATTTAGAGAATGCATATCGCTCTTTGGGAGGTAGGTTAGAAGAAAATGAAGTTTTTGATATTAAAATCCCTGTCTTTTTTAATGAAATATTAAGTTCTTATTCATTGTATCAAGAGGTTCGTAATCAACTTAAATTAAATTTATTGAATACTTTTGATTTAAGTAATGCAGAAAAGTTATTGGAATCTTTTGTAAAGTTGGATGTGACATATGCTTCCTTATGGCTTTCGGGGGATTCGGACGAAAATGTAATAGTCTCCAAAATGCCTGATCCGATGGAAATATGGAGTGGAATAAAATCTTTTGAATCTTTAGGAGGAAAAACCTTTGATGATTTAAAAGAAATGTCAAATCTAGTACCAAAAACGTTAAAAAGAGAACAGAAACGTTTAACTTTGTATTATACTAAATACGGTAAAAATGAGTGATGTTTTAGAAAAATTGCGCGTGCAATTGGAGACGATGGAGTGGCCAAGTGTATACATGTACAAATTTATTGTACCGAATCACCCTGAAAAAGTAGACGCCGTTAAAGCGATGTTTGATGACTCAGCTGTGATTAAAACTACAAATTCGAAAAATGGTAATTTTACAAGCGTAAGCATTGAGGTGGTAGAGCTTCAAGTTGAGGCAATAATCGAAAAATATACAATTGCAAGTCAAATTCAAGGAATTATCTCATTATGATACTAGCTACTTTTTTTACAACCAAAAATGCAATAATGTTTCTATTTGTAACATTGTTTTTTTTAATAGGAATGATCGTCTACCGTAAAGTACTTTCCAAATTCAAAAAAGGACAAGTATCGTTGAATGATTTTTGTGTTTTATATTCACTTGAAAAAAACGAACAAACAGGCGAATTGGAATTTTATTTTACTAACGAAAAAAAGAAACACGTAATTTTTGAAATCTTATCAGAAAGTGAAGAAGTTTTACACACTCTGACAGATCAAGAATACAACCAAGGCGGTCATATTATTCGATTTGATTCCAAAGAATTAGCCAATGGAACGTATTTTTATCAGTTGAGAACGGAGAACCAAGAAACCAAAAAAAGAATGGTTATCAACAATGCTTGACAAGTTGTCAGGTAAACAATCATGGCAAACTATTTGCCATTCGTTTTACAACTATTAATTTTACCTCGAAATAAATCGGGAATTGATTTAACTTAAAATAATAATTATGGCATTAGAAATTACAGACGCAAATTTTGAAGAATTAGTGTTGAAAGCAGACAAACCAGTATTGGTTGATTTTTGGGCAGAATGGTGTGGACCATGTCGTATGATTGGACCTGTTGTAGAAGAATTACATGGTGAATACGAAGGTAAAGCAGTAATCGGTAAAGTGAACGTGGATAATAATCCAAGTGTATCGGCTCAATTTGGTGTAAGAAATATTCCTACAATTCTTTTCATTAAAGGAGGTGAGGTAGTTGACAAAGTGGTTGGAGCAGTTCCAAAAACACAACTAGCTTCAAAATTAGACGCTATTTTGTAAGAATTCATATTCTTAATCGTAAGCCTGATTCATTTGAGTCAGGCTTTTTTTTGTTTAAAACAATTTTTAACTGATAATTAAAATGAAAAAATTAATAGGTCAAACCATTCTTTCATCATTCTATCACAAAAATTTCGACTTACATTAACAAAATTTAATACCTATTTAAAGAAACTTTTTTAGTTTTACTTTGTTTTTTGGTAGTATTACTATTATTTTTGTTAAGTGACTAGCTCTATCTTACATATTAAACTTGAAGAAAATTTATTCTTGAAAGATCCTACGATTTCAAAACTAGGTAAGCTAATTCTTTCAGAAGGTTTATTATTATTGAATGAGATAGGTTTAGAAGAATTTACTTTTAAAAAACTAGCTAGTCGTGTTAAAACGACAGAAAGTTCCATTTACCGCTATTTTGAAAGCAAACACCAGTTTTTATTTTACTTATTTAATTTTTATTGGGCTTGGATGGAGATTGGAATAGTACTTTCTACCAACAACATTGAATCTCCCAAAAAAAGATTATCGATTATTATTAAACACCTAACAAGTGTTGTGGAAAATGATGTGAGAACACCATACATAGATGAAGCCATTTTGCAAAAAGTCATCGCTATGGAGTCTTCTAAAACATTTCTTACTAAAAAAGTAGATGATGAAAATAAAATAGGATATTTCCTTCAATATAAAAAGTTAGTTAGTGCTGTTTCAAAAGTTATTAAGGAAATCAGCCCCGATTACCCGTATCCTAATGCATTAGTAACTACGATTATAGAAAGTTCATTTCATCAACGTTTTTTTGGGTTACATTTACCTAGACTAACAAACGATCTTCATGATGAAAATAATTTGAATGATTTTTTAACCAATTTATGCTTCAATACGATTGAAAATTATGGCAAATAACATTTTGACTTTAAAACCATACCAACGTTTGTTACGTTTGTTTAATGTCGATAGAAAGGATATTACACACATCTACTTTTATTCCATTTTTGTTGGGTTGACCAACTTAACTTTACCTTTAGGAATACAAGCAATCATTAATATGATTCAGTTGGGAACTGTTTCTGCTTCTTGGATTCTTTTGATTACCTTGGTTATTGTGGGTATCATTTTTTCTGGAGTATTACAATTTGTTCAACTTCGAATTACAGAAACATTACAACAAAAATTATTTGTTCGTTCTTCATTTGAATTTGCTTATCGTATACCTCGTTTTGAAACACATTTAATGGCAGATACCTATACGCCAGAGTTGATGAATCGCTTTTTTGATACAATGACTTTACAAAAGGGGATACCTAAATTACTAATCGATTTTTCAGCGGCAATTTTGCAACTTATTTTTGGTTTGATTTTACTGTCATTTTATCATTCCTTCTTTATTCTTTTCAGCTTATTTTTCTTGACATTACTTATAGCAGCATTATTTATGACGGGAAAAAGAGGGGTTAAAACAGCGATTGAAGAATCTAAATACAAATATAAAGTAGCTTTTTGGTTAGAGGAATTGGCTAGAACTATGCAGACTTTCAAATTAGTTGGTCAGAGTGATTTACCTTTACACCGAACTAACGAATATGTAGAGGGATATTTAAAGAGTAGAGAAAGTCACTTTAAAGTTTTATTAAGACAATTCATTCAATTAACTAGTTTCAAAGTACTGATTGCATTTTGTATGCTTGTTTTTGGTGGTATTTTAGTGATTAATAACCAGATAAACATTGGTCAGTTTGTTGCTTCAGAAATAATTATATTACTTATTATTAGTTCTGTTGAAAAAATAATTTCAGGTTTAGAGGTTTTGTATGATGTATATGCAGCTGTTGATAAGATTGGTCATGTAATGGATATCCCAATTGAGTCAGTATCAAAACCAAATGCACAAAGATTAGAGAAAGGTCCTTTGAAAGTAGAATTGAAAAACTTAACCTATTCATACAGTACAAATTCAAAATTTGGAATTCAGAACTTATCCTTAAAAATTGAAAAAGGACAACATACCGTATTTATTGGAGAAGATGGTTCTGGTAAAACTACCTTGCTAAACTTGTTAGGGTTAACCTACCCAATCGAGGATGGTAGTTTATGTTTCAATGATATTCCATTAAATGATTTGGATATGGAATACATGCGTACCATTATCTCAGATTTTGTTCCTGAACAAGAATTGTTCTCAGGGACTATCGAAGAAAATATTACGATGGGTAGAGTAGGTATAACTTTTCAAGATGTATTGACAGCTTGTGAAAAAACAAATCTTCTAGAAGAAGTAAAAAAGTTACCCGATGGCTTCTCAACACTAATTTTACCTGATGGTCGTGGATTTTCAAAAAGTATGACTGAAAAAATCATGATGGCTCGCTGTATTGTCAATCAACCAAATCTATTTTTACTAGATGATCAGCAACGAATTGCTTCAGGAGGGAAAGAAAATGATTACTTGAAAGATTTGTTAATCGATAAAAAAGCACCTTGGACTTTGATAGCAGCTACAAAACATGAACAGTGGTTGCCTTATTTTGAGCAAATTGTGAAATTAGATAAAGGAAAAATCGCATTTATTGGTTCTTTTGACGAATATAAAAACTGGAAAAACAATGCTTAATTTATCAGAAAATAATATACATAAAAGATTTGACAAAGGTAAATTTTCTGCTTTTGATAAAGTCAGTTCTTTACAATGGGAAAGGTGGTTGAGAAAAAGTCTAGTGATTTTTGCTATACTAGTTTTGGTGTTTTTATTTCTACCTTGGACTCAAAATGTTAGTTCTAAAGGGTATCTTACTACGTTATACCCGGATCAACGGCCTCAAACTGTTCATACTATCATTGCTGGGAGACTCGAAAAATGGTATGTGAAAGAAGGTGATTTTGTAAATCAAGGTGACACACTCGTTTTTATTAGTGAGGTGAAAAGTGAATATTTTGACCCTTCTTTAGTCAATCGTACTACAGATCAGATAGATTTTAAATCGAAAAGTATTGAAGCTTATAGTCGGAAAATTGAAGCGCTTCAAAGACAATTAACTGCTTTTAAAGAAATGAAATCGTTAAAAATTAAACATGCTAAAAATAAATTAAAACAAGCCCGTGTTAAAGTAAAATCGGATAGCGTTGATTACATTGCAATGAATGCTCAGTTTAAAATTGCTGAAAGACAACAAAAGAGAGCAATAGAATTGAACGAAAAAGGATTGAGATCAATTCGAGATGTTGAAAATGCAAATGTGAAATTACAAGAGACAATGGCTAAAACGATTGCTCAAGAAAATAAATTAATCATTTCTAGAAATGAGTTAATTAATGCCCAAATCGATTTTACAAATGTGGAAAGTGAATATCTTGAGAAAATTTCGAAAGTAGAATCTGAAATTTCTTCTGTTATCTCAGATCAACAAGAAGCATCTTCGAATAAATCAAAATTGGAAAATCAACTTTCAAACTATAAAATTCGAAAAGGATACTATTATGTTACAGCACCTAATACGGGGTATGTTACAAAATTAGTTAGATCAGGTAAAGGGGAGATATTGAAAGAAGGAGAGGAGCTTTTAACGGTTATGCCTGATAAGTATGATCTTGCTGTTGAGTTTTACATAGAACCAATGGATTATCCATTAATGAAAAAAGGCGAACATGTTCGTCTTCAGTTTGATGGTTGGCCTGCTATTGTGTTTGGTGGTTGGCCTGATGCCTCATTCGGTACATTTGGAGGAGAGATTTTAGCAATTGATAATTTTACAAGTTCTAACGGAATGTATAGAGTTTTGGCAATACCAGAGGATTATGATAAGAAATGGCCTTCAGGATTACGTGTCGGAGGTGGAGTAAAAACCTTTACATTGTTGAATGATGTCCCTGTTTTGTATGAATTATGGAGGAATTTAAATGGGTTTCCACCAGAATATTATAAAGGTAAAGTAAATAACAATTCATTGAATAAAGGGAAGAAGTGATAGTGTTAATAGTCATTAGTTATTAGGAAAAAGATAATTCAATATGAGATTTTTAATTACAATATTTATTTCAATTCTGTTTGTATCTCACATTCAAGCGCAAGATTCGCTTTCGTTTGAAACCTATAAACTGTTGGTTTTTAAGAATCATCCTTTTGTTTCAAAAGCAATGAATTTACAAAGACTCGGAGAAGCTGAACGTTTAAAAGCAAAGGGTGCTTTTGATCCTTCCATTTCTTCAAACATAGATCAAAAACAAATGGATGGTAAAGAATATTATTGGACATCTAATACAAACCTGAAAATACCTACTTGGATTGGTGCAAATCTTAAATCTGGTTATGAGGCTAATAGGGGTACATATCTTAATAACGATATGAATTTACCTGGTTCTGGATTGTGGTATATGGGGGTTGAAATTCCACTAGGACAAGGGCTATTTTATGATGAACGTAGACTTCAATTGCAGCAAGCTAGAAACATATTACAGATTGGTGTCTTAGATCGACAAATAATGTTAAATGATTTGTTGTTGGATGCTTATTCTTCGTATTGGTTATGGACTGAGGCTTATCGTAAGTTTTTAATTGCTGATGAAGGATATCAATTAGCTAAACAACGTTTTGAAGCTGTTAAATCACAAGTAGAAACAGGTGATACTCCTCCAATAGATACTGTTGAGGCATTAATTTTACTTGAAAATCGGACAATAGACAGATTACAATCAAAAAATAATTTAGCTAACACCAAATTAATTGCTTCAACCTTCGTTTGGAATGATTCAATTCAACCAGTTTTAATTCCAGAACAAGTTAAACCACAAAATAAAATGGATTTAGCTCCTGATTTTCTCCTTAATATATCCGATCGTGTTGATACTTTACCAGTGGTTCAACAAGCATTTTACAAAATTGAACAAATGGAACTTGAATTAAAATGGAAAAGAGAGCAATTAAAGCCTACAATCAATTTAAACTATAACTTATTAACTAAACCTATTGGAAATGAGTCTTTAGCTGCTCTATCAACTCAAAACTATAAGTTTGGAGTTACCGGATATGTTCCTTTATTTCTAAGAAAAGAACGAGGTGGTTTGAAGCAATCAAAACTAAAATTAGAAAATGCAAACCTAGATTACTCTGTAAAGAAAAGAGAATACCAAATTAAGTTACAAACGATGCAAAACGAACTCAATCAGGTTAGGTCTGCTCTTGAAACTCAGAAAAGATTAGTTGAACATACAAGAAAACTTCGAGATGCCGAATTAATTAACTTTAGTATAGGTGAAAGCTCTTTGTTCTTGGTGAATACTAGAGAGCAAGCATATTTATCTTCAGAAAATAAATTAGTAGAAATTGAAATAAAGTTAATGGTTAATTCATTGAAAATGAAATGGATGATGAATGAGTTGTCAAAAATTTAATTTTTTTTTTATTAAAATGTAACTAAAGTTTATTTCCTTCGTTAAACATCATACGGATCAAATTTAACAACTACAGGGTTAAATAACTTAAAGGACTTTCTTCGGAAAGTCCTTTTTGGTTTTATGAAGTTTTGATTATTTTGATAATTGATTGTCTAATTCCTGGAGAAAGTGATTCTAGGTATATTTTATCACTATAAAACTCGAGTTCGTGTTTTAATTCAGGGTATTTTTCAACCATATTTTGTAGAAATCGAAATGCTATGTGTCTAATCGAGGATTTTTTTTGAATGTCTTTCCACAGTTGTATACAAAAATCAAATAAGGTACTTTCTTGTTCTTCTGAAAGTTCCATCAAAAATAATATTTTTAGAATTTCTCGTTGATGTCCGTCTTTTTTGTTTGTTAATCCCTCAATCAATGACTGAATATGTGGCTGTATTCTTGTGTCATTTTTTTCTATACACGACCACAATAACCATGCGGCTCTCCAAGAATAGGGTTGTTTGTTCGAAACTGCTAATTTGATTGCTTCCTCCCAACATACTGGATGTGCTTTTAAAAACGCAACCATCCTATCTTTGTAATTATGTGTAAGACAAATTTCTAACGGGGTTAACAAAAATTCATCATTCATCATTCATAAATCATAATTAATATGACATGCTCACAATCTGTCTCACATCCGCAGGGGTTATATTTCGATGTTCACCAAGACCAAGTAAACCTCTTTCAGTAAAACGAGTTTCAATACGTTCTGCTGTTCCTAAATAATTATCTGTATATGCAGAAAGTCGGGTAGGGATACCTAATTTATGGAAAAATTGTTCGAATTGTTGGATACAAGCAATAGCTTTTTCTTCAACAGATCCAGAGGAAATTCCAAAAACTCGTTCAGCACATTGAGCTAATTTTGCTTTTTTAGACTCGAAATTGTAACGATAGTGACTTGGAGCAATAATAGCCAACGTTTTTGCGTGATCTATTCCAAAGAAAACAGTTAATTCATGACCCATTGCATGAATAGCCCAATCTGTTGGAACACCTTTCTGAATTAAACCATTTAATGCCATTGTACACGACCACATGAAGTTTGCTGCAGTTTCGTAATGATAAGGATTTTCAATAATTACTGGCCCTACCTCAATTAAGGTTTGTAAAATACTCTCTGCTAATCGGTCTTGTAATGATGCTCCTATTGGATAGGTCATGTATTGCTCAAGTACATGTGTGAAAGCATCAGTTATTCCGTTAGCTAATTGATTTTTCGGAATAGATTGAATGACTTTAGGATCTAATATCGAAAATTGAGGAAATAATCCTGGACCACCCATTCCTAATTTTTGGTCAGTTTCTCTTCTTGAAACAACTGCTCCAGAATTCATTTCGGAACCAGTTGCAGGCAATGTTAAAACAGTTCCAAAAGGCATACCGATTTCTGTTCGAATTCCTTTTTCAAGAATATCCCAAGGAATTTCTCCATCATATAGAGCTGCTGATGCTAAAAATTTAGTTCCATCAATGACAGAACCACCGCCAACAGCTAATAAATAAGTTATATTTTGTTCTTTGATTATTTTTAATGCATCAAGTAAAACTTCATATTCTGGATTAGCAGGTATACCACCTAATTCAACTAGATCAAAATTCTGTAATGCTTTTTTTACTTCCTCATAAACACCATTTTGTTTGATACTTCCACCTCCATATAGCATAAGAATCTTTGCATCTGATGGAATTTCTATATTTAGTTGACTGATTGTGTCTTTACCAAAAATGATTTTAGTAGGGTTTTTGAATTCGAAGTTTAACATAATGAATTTTTATAATATTCGATAATTAGGTTCTAATCCCTAAATTAAGACTGATTTTTTAGATAATATTTATTTAAATTACTCAATTTTAAAATTAGCGAATTATTTTTATAAAAATTAAACAAAGCCTCTTGGTTATTGTTTATCAACTATAAGTTTACTTTAGATTTAAAAATGAAAAAAATTATTATTTCGATCACCTTATTCTTTTCAATCAGTGGATATTCACAAATACAGTTTCCTAAGGCTAGTCCACAAGGTAAAATTGAACAACGAATTGGAATTACAGATATTATAGTATCATATTCTCGACCAAGTATGAATGGTCGAGTGATATTTGGAAATGTTGTCCCTATGGATAAAATTTGGAGAACAGGAGCCAATGAAAATACTATTATTAAAACGAGTGATGATTTAATCTTTGGTAAGGATACACTTAAAAGAGGAGTGTATTCTATTTATACAAAACCAAGTAAAGAAACTTGGGATCTCTATTTTTATAATGATACACTCAATTGGGGAGAGCCTAGAATTTGGGATGACTCCAAGGTGGCTTTAAAAACACAATCAAATGTTAAACTATTGAATGATTCATATGAGTTTTTTACGATAGATCTTCAACAACTTAATGTAAATAATGGTCAACTAGTATTAGCTTGGGAAAAGACAAAAGTTATTTTTCCTTTTCAAGTTAATACAAGCAAAAAAGTTACTAAGAGTATTGATAAGTTAATGGCAGGTCCAACAGCTGGAGAGTATTATAATGCGGGAAGTTATTATTTTAAAGAAAAAATCGACTTGAAAAAAGCTTTAGAATGGGTGTCAAAAGCAATTGATATGCAAGGTGAAGATGCTTATTGGATGCTAAGAACAAAGTCTTTAATTCAAGCAGAGCTTGGTGATTTTAAAGGTGCTATAGATACTGCTAAAAAAGCATTGATAGCTAGTGAAAAAGCTAAAAATCAAGCATACATAGATATTAATAAGTCTTCTATTGAAGAATGGAAGAATAAATAATTTATACTATTAACTCCCCATTCAAGTCTGTGGTCAATATTTCACTCATGTAATCAAAGAAAGGTCGCATTGCTTTGAATGTATCAAATAACGATTCTAGGTAATTATCTTTCATAACTTCCTCATCAGTAAAAGACTTCATTAACAAAAATTGTTTGAAATTTAACAAATCGATTGCAGGATGGTTTTTATCAAATCCTTTTGGGGCTGATTTAAGTTTTTCTCCTTGAAGTTCTCCAAAATGTGTTATAAATTCTTTTGAAGCAAGAATTTCACGAAGTGGTTGTGGGTCTGCTGCAATTTGTTCCCTGATGTGTTTTAAATCATCTGGATTTGGAGCCCAAAATCCTCCACCAACGAAACAATTTCCGGGTTCGATATGAAAGTAATATCCCCCACGAAGGTATTTAGTAGCACGTGTTAAACTTCCTCCAATGTTAATTTTATAAGGTGCTTTATCTTTTGAAAATCGAACATCTTTATATATCCTGAAAATCGATTTTTTTCCTGAAGGAGTTTCAATACTATCAACGGTTTGCATTTTATTGATAAGTTCATCTGCAAATTCAACTACTATAGCATGTTGTTTTAGGTATCGTTCTTTATTTTCTGAAAACCATTCACGATTATTATTTGCTTTGATATCATGTAAAAAATCAAAAACAGAACTAGGAATACCTGTTAACATATCGTTGTAGAATTATAAATTAGCAGAAAGATAATCAAAATCATATTTTATGTAACATTTGTTGCTGATATTTGTTTCGTTAAAATAGTACTTTTGAAGTATAAAAACTAATAATCATGAGCGCATCATTTTCCGATATCATTAAAAGCAATACACCTACCTTAGTTGATTTTTATGCAACTTGGTGTGGACCGTGTAAGACGATGTCACCTATTCTAGAAGACTTTAAAAGTAAGTTAGGAGATAAAGTGAAGGTAATTAAAATTGATGTAGATAAAAATCCAAAAGCTGCTGCTGCATACCAAGTGAGAGGAGTTCCAACATTAGTCTTGTTTAAAGGTGGACAAATAAAGTGGAGACAATCAGGTGTTGTTATGGCACAAGAATTAATAAAAATAGTAAATCAACACGCTTAAAAATTACGTTTATGTCACCAATCATATACTCTATGACCAAAAATAAATGTCCTCGTTGTCATCACGGAGACGTTTTTGTAAAAAGTCACGCTTTTACTTTAGGATTTGATAAAATGCATGAACATTGTTCGCATTGTAACTTAAAATACGAAAAAGAACCAGGATTTTTCTATGGAGCTATGTACGTAAGTTATGCGATGATGGTAGCTGTATTTGTTACTCTTTGGGTATTAAATACATGGCTTTTTCATTTAGATGCATTTCCTTTCATCTTTTTAGTATTGCTTGGTATTGTAGGAATGATGACCATGGTTTTTCGTGGTGCAAGACTCTTATGGATGAATTTCTTTATTCGTTACGATCGTGAATTAGATAAAATATAAGATTCAATTAAATCATCAGCGATTTGCATAGTTGAATTTGTAATAATGCGAATTCTTTGAAACAATCAATTTTATATTCATAAAATTTCATATTCCTTTATTCATAACTAAATTTCGATTATGAATTCCCTTCCTACTATATAGCAAGTTTACATTAGAGTATGGGAACAGTACCAAGACTATCATTTTTTATTAAAATCACCTGAAATTCAATAATTGAAATTAAAGTATATCAAAAACAAACAAATTTATTTTAATGTACTAGTTATCTTAATTTGATTTTACCCAACTAATTTCTAGTGACTATTGACCCAACAATCTAATTACTAACGAACTAAAAAATAGTCAAAATATTTATCAAAAAAAGTTTGTTAAAATGAAATAGGATTGTCTATATTTGCACTCCGCAATCGAGCGGTGTTTGACACATGAGTGAAGGGAATAAAAAAAACTTTTCAAAAGTGTTGTTAGAATAAAAACTTTGATTATCTTTGCACACCGCAAACGAGCGGAGGAAAG
>Ga0315908_10000247_pt1 | contig 42445 bp, 44 predicted proteins | sample LakEriMetagenome_12_FD_203520 | JGI IMG/M metagenome (GOLD analysis project Ga0315908, IMG submission 203520) | Freshwater fungal communities from buoy surface, Lake Erie, Ohio, United States - Buoy 4 MA124 | ecosystem: Environmental > Aquatic > Freshwater > Lake > Lake biofilm | place: USA...
TGATGTCATCTCTCATGGCGCTCAACGCACTTGCGATTGATGCCATGTTACCCGCATTCCCCGCAATGGTCCGCGGGCTTGGCATCGCCGAACCTAACCAGATTCAATATATAATTTCGACCTTTTTGGCGGGCACTGGGATAGGTGCGCTGATCTACGGTCCACTGTCGGATCGTTATGGCCGAAAGCCAATTTTGCTAATCGCGACCCTTGGCGCTGCGATTTTTTCATTGGCCTGCTCGATAGCGCCAACGTTTGAAATCATGCTTATGATGCGGTTTGCACATGGGCTGTTGGCTGCGGCGATGGGCGTTCTCGTCATCTCGGTCATCCGCGATCAGTTTGAAGGCGATGCCATGGCGCGGCGGATGTCGACAATCTTTCTCATATTCATGATCGTGCCCATCGTCGCGCCAACGATTGGTCAAATGGTGTTGCTTTTCGCTGGCTGGCGGGTGATTTTTGACCTGATGGCCTTCATGGCCGTCGCCGCGTCGATCTGGGTCTATGTGCGGTTGCCCGAAACCTTGGCGCCAGAAAATGTCATTCCTATTCAACCACACGCGCTCGCCAAAGCATGGAGGGTCGTCGTCCTGAACCGTAATTCGGCTGGCTATATGATTGGGGCTGGCGTCACGCAGGGCGCCCTGTTTGGCTATCTCAACAGCTCGCAGCAGATGTTTGATCGAGTATTCCATGCCGCGGATTTCTTCACCATTGGCTTTGCCATAATCGCCATCGGCATTGCTGCATCGAACTTCACCAATTCGCGCATCGTCGAACGTTTTGGCGCGCGCCGTGTGTCGCAAACTGCGCTGCTAACCTTTATCGCGCTGGGTGGCTTGCAATTGCTAGCGGCCACTTTTGTGCCAACCTCGCTTCCGATCTTCTTGGTACTGCTCACGGGTAATATGGCGATGATCGGATTTATCGGTTCGAACTTCTCGTCGATTGCAATGACGCCCTTTGGCCATGTCGCAGGCGCGGCATCATCGTTCCAAACCTTTGTACGTACGGCTCTTGCCGCATCTCTTGGTGCATTTATCGGGCAACAGTTTAACGGCACTGTCTTTCCCGTTGCGCTTGGTTTTTTCAGCTGCGGGCTCGTAACGCTTGGCCTTGTCCTATGGTGCGAAAAGGGCAAGTTGTTCACGCGGCCCGGGACCACGCAGTCTATTCCCATCAACTTGCATGATTAGGGCAAAGAAAAGGGGCACCAAAGCGCCCCTTATTCCTAATATATATTCCCAGTTCAGACCACAGGTCTACCCTCGATCGGTCGTTATGGGGTGTCTGCATTAAGGTCGTGCACTTCGTCCCGGCCCTGTCCAACATGGCTCTTTTTATAACCATAAAGATAGTAAATCACGATACCGATTCCGCCCCATATCGGCAAGACCATCATAGCCTCGAACGGCAGATTTAGGAACAGGAAGATACAGCCGGCGATTGTCAACGGACCAACCAGCCAAAGCGCGGGTGTCTTGAACGACCGGACGCGGTTTGGTTCCGACTTGCGTAGCATCATGACCGCAATTGCCACCATCATGAACGCGTAGAGCGTCCCGGCATTGGCGATATCTGCCAACTGGCCTACCGGCAGAAACGCAGCGGCGAAGGCGACGACAGCACCGGTAATCGCAGTAACGACATAAGGCGTTTTCCACTTTGGATGGATCTTCGACAGACCTTCCGGCAGCAGACCGTCACGCGACATCACAAAGAAGATGCGGGTCTGCCCAAAAAGCAAGATGAGGATAACGGAAGGCAATGCAACAAACGCTGCGATACCAAGCATGTTGCCAATTGTACCGAAACCTATCTGACGCAGCACATGCGCCAGCGCTTCGTTCGAACAGACAAGCATGTCGCTATATTGCGGAAGCGCACACTGGACCGCCAATGCCTCAGAACCCGCAGGGAATGGTATGCCGTTTGGTCCCATGATCGGCTGACCGCCGATCGTGCCAACAGCGCCGGCAGCAACGAGAATGTAGAAGACCGTACAGAATCCAAGCGAGCCAATTAGCCCGATTGGCACGTTGCGTTGCGGGTTTTTCGTTTCTTCAGCAGCCGTCGAAACGGCATCGAAGCCCACATAGGCAAAGAAAATCGTTGCGGCTGCACCGACAGCACCAACGCCTGAACCAAAGCCACCGAAAACGCCAGCCGGCAGGAAAGGATTGAAGTTGGCCATTTCGGCTTTTGGCAAAGTCAGAATGATAAACGCGGTCAACGCCGTTACCTTGATTGCCACAAGAATCGCGTTGAATTTGGCAGATTCATTGGTCCCAATCATCAAGAGCCAGGTCATCAGCAAAGCGATGATAACCGCTGGCAGATTGATAATACCGCCATCGGCGCCACCAAGTACCAATGGCCCTGCCGCCAAAGCTGCCGGTAACTGAATCCCGAAAAATTCGTTCAATATCGTGCCACTGAAATAGCCGGACCATCCGACCGAAACCGCGCTAGCCGCGACCGCGTATTCGAGCACAAGCGCCCAACCAACCGTCCAGGCCAGCAATTCGCCCATAACGGCGTAGGTGTAGGTATAAGCCGACCCTGCCACCGGCAACATTGAAGCAATTTCAGCGTAGCAAAGTGCCGCCACGATGCAGATTGCGCCTGCGATGGCGAACGCCAGCATCAGACCTGGCCCTGCCTTTTGCGCGCCTGCAGCGGTTAATACGAAAATGCCCGTGCCAATGACACAGCCGATTCCGAATAGCGTTAATTGAAACGCGCCAAGCGTTCGGTGGAGAGCTTTCTTCTCCGCCGTCGCCAAAATGGCGTCGATTGATTTCGTACGACCAAAGATCATTATTTCACCCCTCACGGATAATTGACTGAGCGCGAACCTAGCCGCTCCCTCGCGTCACGCAACTTAATTTCACCGAACAAGCATCGGTCCGAGCGGTTTTCCACCAAAAATATGGACATGAAGGTGCGGGACTTCTTGATGGGAATCGATTCCGATGTTGGCGAGCAGGCGATATCCGGTCTCAACCAACCCCATTTCGCGCGCAACATAGCCCACGGCACGCACAAATCCGGCTATTTCGGCGTCGGTGGCTGTGGTGCTGAAATCATCCCAGCTGACATAAGCGCCCTTGGGAATGGCAAGGACATGCTCAGGCGCTTGCGGGTTTATGTCGTGAAAGGCGAGTGCCCATTCATCCTCGAACACTTGGCGGCATGGTATTTCTTTGCGCAGGATTTTGGCGAAGATATTTTGGTCATCATATTCCAAAGTCGGGTCAATCGGCATGTCTCACTCCCCAATATTGCTGCGCGCCGCCTTTTCGACGAGGCCGGATACGCCCTCTCGGCGATCTAGTTCGGCCAGCACGTCATCCCATGACACACCGCATTCGCGCAGCAATATCAGCAGGTGAAATATAAGGTCAGCGGACTCTGCCGTTACCTGCTGCGCATCCCCAGACATTGCAGCGATAATAGTTTCCGTGGCTTCTTCACCAACCTTCTGAGCAATTTTGCCCCGACCTTTAGTGAACAAGGATGCGACATAACTGCTGTCCGGCGCGGCGCCAGAACGCTGCGCGATGGTGTGTTCGAGCCGTTTGAGTGTGTCGGGCATCAAATATCCTTTTGCAGGGCTATGACCATGGCCTTGTCCTCGGCAGGGATCAACCCTTCGAGGACACGCCAAAAGCCGGTAACGGACTCTTGCCCTGCCGCAGCATAAGCCGACGCAAGGCTGCTCCGCAGGGCTTCAAACAACTGCGCCTCAAATTTGACGCCCTCGGGCGTCAGGCGCAGCAGTTTTTGCCGGCGATCAACATTACCCGTGCGCGTTTCCACCAAGCCCTTGTCGGCCAAATCATTCAGCACGCGGCCAAGCGATTGTTTGGTGATGGCCAGAATCTTAAGCAATGCGCTGATTGGCAGATCAGGCTGACGCGCGATAAAGTAGAGCGCGCGATGATGCGCGCGGCCAAGGCCATGTTCAGCCAAGCCATCATCAATCGCACGCGTAAGCCGCGTGTAGCCAAAAAACAAAAGCTCGACCCCACGCCGCACTTCATGTTCACGCAGGAACAGAGGCGACGCAGTGGGCGGGACAGAAACAGAAGATGGGACAGCCATATTGACGTATCTTGGCCTAGCCCATAGAACAGTGCAAGACCCTAATAGACGAGAACATTCATGACCGCTGGCGCCTTTCCTTTTGAAACCAACCCGAACCCGGTTGATCCAGCCGAGCGCGCCGCGCGGTTAACCGACCCTGGTTTTGGCCGGGTGTTCACAGATCATATGGTCACAATCCGCTATTCAGACTCCAAGAGCTGGCATGATGCGAAAGTCGGGCCACGCGGACCACTGACGCTCGATCCTGCGACTGCGGTGTTGCATTACGCTCAAGAGATTTTTGAAGGACTGAAAGCCTATCGCCTCGCGGACGGCGGAATGGCGCTGTTCCGCCCCGAACAAAATGCCCGTCGTTTCCAACGTTCGGCCAAGCGGCTAGCGATGCCAGAATTGCCTGAAGATATGTTCCTGCAGGCCTGCAAACAATTGATTGCGGTCGACAAGGACTGGTTCCCACCGGTGGATGGAGGCTCAATCTATCTGCGGCCCTTCATGATCGCGAGTGAGGTGTTTCTGGGGGTGAAGCCGTCTGCCGAATATCTGTTCATGGTGATCGCATCAGCCGCTGGCAATTATTTCAAAAGCGGCGCGCCTGCGATATCCATCTGGGTCTCCGAGCAGTATACTCGGGCGGCACCGGGCGGCACTGGCGCAGCGAAATGCGGCGGCAATTATGCTGCAAGCCTCGTGGCGCAATCGGAAGCCATTAAGCAAGGCTGCGACCAAGTTGTGTTTCTTGATGCAGCCGAACACCGCTGGGTCGAAGAACTGGGCGGCATGAACCTGTTTTTCTTGTTCGATGATGGGTCCATCATCACCCCGCCAGCCGACGGTACGATATTGGAGGGCATCACGCGCGATTCTGTGCTGACCCTAGCGCGGGAACAGGGGTTGACTGTGCGTGAGGAACGCTACGCGATTGACCAATGGCGTGCGGATGCGGAATCGGGCCGATTGGTTGAGACCTTCGCCTGCGGCACCGCTGCTGTCGTCACGCCTGTTGGAAAGGTGCAGTCAGCACAGGGCAGCTTTACCATCGGCGCAGGCGGTGCGGGGCAGATGACCCAGCAAATTCGGGCAAAACTTGTAGATATTCAGCGCGGAATTGCGGCAGACACCCATGGCTGGGTGCAGCGCGTCGATTAAGCTGTTGCGCAATAGGATTACCACGATATAAGCCGCGCGCAACGGCCAGATTACTGGCTTGCTGGGGCGTCGCCAAGCGGTAAGGCAGCGGCTTTTGATGCCGCCATTCGCAGGTTCGATCCCTGCCGCCCCAGCCATTCTTTACAAAAATTCTAACGAATTTCGTAAGACACTGTAAATCAGAGCAAAAGTTTCAACTTTTCCGAGTTTCCGGATGATTCATGACTTATTAACCCTTTTTAGTTCAAAGAGTTGGCACTTGCTGAAGGGTGGATTAAGTCATGAGAGTAGTTATTGCCGACGACCAGCCGGATGTCGTGGTGCACCTGACAGAGATCATTGAAGAACGGGGGCATGACGCAGTCGGTTTCAATGACGGCGAAGCTTTTTCCGATTCAATATCACGCGAAATATTTGATCTTGTTATTCTGGATTGGAATATTGAGAGCAAAAATGGCACACCCCTTTTCAATTGGATGTGCAAGGCGCTACCGAAACGACCTCCTGTCATTATCATGACCAACCGAGGGCAAAGCGGGATATTACAGAGGCGTTAACAGCAGGCGCGGATGAATATATTACGAAGCCTGAAGTCCGCTCCGTTATTACCGCGCGGGTTAATGCCTTGTTGCACAAAAGTGCTCCAACTGGCGCCTTTGATACCGAGATAAGCTGCGGACTCTACCTCATGAATAGGCTCGATCAGAGCGTGACCGTGCATGGAAAGACCATTCTCCTGACCGCTAAAGAATTTGAGCTTGCCGAGATGTTCTTCAAAAACGTCAATCGCACATTATCCCGCAATAACATCATCAAAACCATCTGGAGAACCCCGGAAAGCATGGCATCACGCACGCTGGATATGCACGTGTCGCGCGTCCGTTCGAAGCTGGACTTGCAGCTTCAGAACGGTTTTCGGATTGTTACGGTTTTCGGCTATGAATACCGGCTTGAGTCTTTTAAAACATAAGGCGCGGCAGGTGCTAAAAGGTGGGCCTAGCCTAGGTTGCCTTTTTGGCGCGCTCAGTCATTTCCTGGTTCAGCATTTCAGCCAGCAAGAATGCCAGTTCAAGTGACTGTGCTGCGTTCAAGCGCGGATCACAGTGCGTGTGGTACCGGTCAGCCAGACCTTCGTCGGTCACATCGACCGCGCCGCCCGTACACTCGGTAACATTCTGACCCGTCATTTCGATATGGATGCCGCCACCGAAACTACCTTCGGCACGGTGCACCGCGAAGAACCCGCGAACCTCCGCCAGGATGCGCTCAAACGGCCGCGTCTTATAACCGCTGGCCGATTTTACCACGTTGCCGTGCATCGGGTCGCAAGACCAAATGACGGGATGCCCTTCACGCTGCACAGCGCGCACCAATGTCGGCAACCCGCTCTCAACCTTGTCATAGCCATAACGTGAGATCAGTGTCACGCGACCTGCGGCACGCGCGGGGTTCACGGTGTCAAGCATGCGCAGCAAGGCATCGGGCTCAAGACTTGGCCCGCACTTAATACCAATCGGGTTGCCGATACCGCGCAGGAATTCGACATGCGCCGACCCTTCAAACCGCGTACGATCCCCAATCCATAGGAAATGCGCGGATGTGTCATACCATCCACCGGTCAGGCTGTCCTGTCGCGTCATCGCCTGCTCATAAGGCAGCAACAAAGCTTCATGGCTGGTATAGAAACTGGTGCCCTTAATTTGCGGCACGGTCTCTGGCGTGATGCCACACGCCTCCATAAAGGCCAAAGCCTCGCTGATACGATCGGCCGTTTCTTTATACTTTTGCGCCCATGGAGACCGGCCCATATAATCATGCGTCCAGGCATTGACCTGCTGCAGATTGGCATAGCCTCCATTGGAAAAGGCGCGCAGCAGATTAAGCGTCGACGCCGCCTGACTGTAAGCGCGGACCATGCGCGCTGGGTCGGGTTCCCGACCTTCGGCGACGAACTCAATATCATTGATAATGTCGCCAAAATAGCTCGGCAGCTCAACGCCATTGATCGTTTCAGTCGGCGTGGAGCGCGGCTTGGCGAATTGACCTGCCATCCGGCCAAGCTTCACAACGGGAAGCTTACCAGCAAAGGTTAGCACGACTGCCATTTGCAAGATAACGCGGAAGGTGTCGCGAATATTGTCGGGGTGAAACTCGGCAAAGCTCTCGGCACAGTCGCCGCCCTGCAGCAGGAATGCCTTGCCATCCGCAACCTTGGCGAGGTCCGCGGTCAGGTTGCGTGCCTCACCTGCGAACACCAGCGGCGGGTAATTGCGCAGCGTATGTTCTGTTGCAGCCAATGCAGCAGCGTCTTTGTACACAGGCATATGAATGCCCGTTGCGTCTCTCCAGCTGTCCGGCGTCCACGTCGCCATAGCGTATACTCCAACAATAATCGTTTAACATTTGCGCCCTTTAGGCCCATTATGTTGCTATAAGCAAGTTTTTGCGGCCAATTTGCGTTGGTTTTGTAAAATGCAACTAAGCTGGCGTCATTTGTCACATTGGCGGCTAAATTCCTTGTTGGCAAATTGCTTGAAAGCCGTCTATCAGACCGCTGAATTGCCTTAGCCATGCGTCGAAATGAGCACGGATGGCCAAAGCGATACGATTTTGAAGATATTGCGCGGGCCCGTTCCGCGACGCAAAAAGGACAGATAATGTCGACAGTCAAAAAGACAAATGGCGCAGGAAAAAAGCCTGCGAAGGCAGCCAGCAAGGTTAAGCCCGCAGCCCCTGCGGTGAGCGCAGCTCAGGATACAACCGAGGGTGAAGGCGTGCGTCGCCGCGATTTCATCCATATTGCAACGGTAAGTTTTGCCGGCGTTGGCGCCGCAGCGGTCGCCATGCCTTTGGTCTCGCAAATGAGCGCAAGCGCTGACGTGTTAGCCTTGGCCTCTATCGAAGTCGATGTCGCCGCCATTCAGCCGGGTCAGTCGATCAAGACCAGCTGGCGCAAACAGCCTGTTTTTATCCGTAACCTCACGCCCGCCGAAATCGACATGGCAAACAAGGTTGATGTAGGTTCATTGCGTGACCCACAAACACTTGCCGAGCGGACCAAGCCTGGCAAAGAAAATTGGTTGATCACGCTTGGCGTCTGCACCCATTTGGGCTGTGTGCCTTTGGGCGCTGCCGCTGGCGAAGTTAAGGGCGAATTTGGCGGCTATTTCTGCCCATGCCATGGTACGCATTATGATACCGCCGCGCGCGTCCGGAAGGGGCCAGCCCCGACAAATCTCGTCGTTCCGGAATTCGCATTCATTTCTGACACAGTCGTTAAAATCGGTTGAGGAGCTAGAACGTTATGAGCTTCCCTTGGGCACAAGAGTATAAGCCGCAGGGCACGGTAAGTAAGTGGGTCGATGAACGCCTGCCCTTGCCGCGTTTGGTTTTTAACTCACTCGGCGCAGGATATCCTGTGCCACGTAACCTCAATTATTTTTGGAACTTCGGCGTCCTTGCGGGCTTCGCTTTGGTTATCCAGATCGTAACCGGCATCGTCCTTGCCATGCATTATTATGCAAGCGTGGACGGCGCGTTCAACAGCGTCGAGCACATTATGCGCGACGTGAATGCTGGCTGGTTCTTGCGCTACGCGCACATGAACGGCGCGAGCTTCTTCTTTATTGTCGTCTACATTCATATTTTCCGGGGACTTTTCTACGGATCATATAAAGCGCCGCGTGAAATGATCTGGTTGCTTGGGGTCACAATCTTCCTTTTGATGATGGCTACTGCGTTCATGGGCTATGTGCTTCCATGGGGCCAAATGAGCTTCTGGGGGGCGCAGGTTATCACTGGCTTCTTCTCCGCCATTCCTTTGGTGGGCGAACCACTGCGTCAGTTGTTGCTTGGCGGCTTTGCGCCTGACCAAGCGGCGCTGAACCGCTTCTTCTCGCTGCACTATCTGATGCCGTTCGTCATCGCTGGCGTCATCATCCTGCACGTTTGGGCATTACACATTCCAGGATCATCGAACCCAACGGGCGTAAGCATCAAGGGCGAACAGGACACTGTTCCGTTCCACCCATATTACACGGCGAAGGACGGCTTCGGTCTGGGCGTCTTCTTGATCTTCTTTGTTGCAGTGACATTCTTTGCACCAAATATGTTGGGTCACCCAGATAATTATATTCCGGCGAACCCGCTGTCGACACCGGCGCATATTGTGCCTGAATGGTATTTCTTACCATTCTACGCGATTTTGAAGGCGTTCACCGTCGACTTCGGCATTCCGTTCACGGGCATCATCATCGTTCCGGCCAAGCTGATGGGTGTGTTGGCGATGTTTGGTTCGATCTTGCTGTTGTTCTTCCTGCCTTGGCTGGACACATCACCAGTACGTTCGGGCCACTATCGCCCGTTGTTCCGTAAGTTCTTCTGGTTCGGCCTCATCCCAAGTCTAGTCGTTTTGACCTATTGTGGTGGCAAGCCTCCGTACACCGAGTGGGTTGTACTCAGCCAGATAGCGGCGGCATATTATTTCGCGCACTTCTTGATCATCTTACCGATAGTCTCACGTATTGAACGGCCGCTACCGCTGCCTAATTCAATCACCGAAGCTGTCACCGGAAAACCGCTTGAAATCGCGGCTGCGTAAAACAGGGAAAGCAGTATCATGGTTCGTTTAGTTGCTTTTTTAGTAGGCCTGTTTTTCAGCGGCATGCTTTTGGTTGGCCTTGGGGATACCGTTATCCAGGCCATTCAGGAACCTGCACAGCCAACGGCTGAGCATGAATTTCACGAAATGCCACTTGCCGTCAGCTTTGCGCATGACGGTCCGTTCGGCAAGTTTGACCGTGGCCAGTTACAGCGCGGATTAAAGGTATATTCCGAAGTATGCGCGGCGTGCCACAGCCTAAATCTTGTCGCCTTCCGTGATTTCGCGGCATTGGGTTACAATGAAGAACAAGTGAAGGCGCTGGCCAAGGGTTGGAAGACCGAAGTACCAAGCATCAACCCTGAAACGGGTGAAGCCGCCTCGCGCCCTGCAATCCCTGCCGATAAAATTCCTTCGCCATTTGCGAACGAAACTGCTGCACGTGCCGCTAACAACAATGCGCTTCCACCTGATCTTTCCTTGATCACCAAGGCGCGCGGCGATGGTCCTGCTTATGTGTATTCATTGCTGCTCGGTTACCGGGATCAAGCTGGCTATAAGAATGAAGAAGGCAAAGAGCTGCTGAAAGAATTCCCGGACGCAGCGACACCTTCTGGCCTTCACTTCAACCCATGGTTTGCCAATTTGAACATCGCTATGGCTAACCCAATCGCATCTGACGATTTGGTCACCTATGATGATGGTACCAAGGCAACCAGAGCGCAGATGGCCAAAGACGTTTCGGCCTTCCTAACTTGGACCGCTGAACCAAAGATGGAAAACCGCAAGAGCGCGGGTTGGGCTGCGCTCGGCTTCCTCTTAATCTTCACGCTATTGGCGTTCATGTCATATCGGACCATCTGGGCCGACAAGAAGCATTGATGCTGTTTGACAGTTAATGGACAGGGCCGCTTTTGCGGCCCTTTCTTTTGCAAATGAGGGCGTTGACGCTTGCGCCGGATAATGGCAATAGCTGCGCTTCCAACGGCCCTCTGGTCCGTCGCGGGTATAGCATAGTGGTAATGCACTAGCCTTCCAAGCTAGCTAGAGGGGTTCGATTCCCCTTACCCGCTCCAACTTATCTTGATTTTATCTCATTATTTCCACCGCTAAACCAATATAGTGTGCGACAACGCAGCTATTGTCTCGACAAGCAGGTGCGAATTACACATCCTATAAAATGCTATCTTCGAATATGCGGATGATAACAAGGAGCTATGACGATGAATAAACTCTCAATCTATGCTGGCCTAATGATCCTTTCTGTTTCTTCCGCAGGGGTGCTGCATGCGGCACCAGTTAAAGCCGATGCAGACGGAAATCGCATTGTCACCAAGACCGAAGCCATAGCAGCAGCAGATGCGCGCTTTGCCAAGATGGACCTAAATGGCGACGGCACTTTAAACGCAGCCGACCGAACCGCCATGATGGCAAAGCATTTCGCGAAGATGGATAGCAATGGTGACGGCTCGATTAGTCAGAGCGAGTTTATGGCCATACATGAGGCAGGCGCAGAGCGACGTGCAGACCGACGCAAAAAGCGAATGGAACGCATCGGGGCGGGCATGCGTGAAGGCCGCCAACCTCGCCGTTTGGGCGCCATAGTCATGATGGCACGCGCCGACATCAATGGGGACAAGGCTGTGTCACAAGCAGAATTTCGCGCTGCGATCGACGCACGCTTTAGTAAGGCAGATGCCAATCAAGACGACAGCATTTCAATGGAAGAACGTCAGGCCGCGCGCAAGATGCGCTAAGTTTAGAGCGCAACGCCCGCGCGCTTATGGCTTCGTACCCATGTTGAGATGTACCGGCTTCCGGAGCTGGATGGGTGGGCGGCATCCGGAAACCGATATGTTCAAGCATGACTGCCAAGCAGCGCAGCCTAATGGGCCAAATGAGGCGATGATTTCTGACGGTCCAGTGTCACAACATTGAAGTTGACGAAATCATGACCTTATGGCCTAATTCAATTATACGGCAGTTAATCCGACAAACTTAGTGACGTGGTTATTTTTTTATGTGCCGCTATTTTGGTATTCCGATATATCCCTGTGGCGCGCGACTGCATCTTGTCAGCGCGCTCCATTTTTAACGCAATAACCGTTTGTAGGTCGGCCGCGATACACGCTAATTGCCGCACGATAGGTTTTTAGTGAGGAGTGTCGCATGCGCATCGCGCTGTATCAGCCGGACATGGCCGGGAATGTCGGTGCAGTTTTGCGCACCTCTGCTTGTTTTGGCGTGACATGCGACATTATCGAACCATGTGGTTTTGCGTTTTCCGAACGCGCGCTGAAACGTTCCGCTATGGATTATATCGACCATGTGAAGATTCAGCGGCATCCCGATTGGACCGCCTTTCTGGGTTCATTGGAAGGCGCACGGATCGTTCTGATGTCAAGCAAAGCGTCTACGCCCTTGCCCCAGTTCGCGTTTCAACCTGATGACGTTATTTTGATGGGGTCCGAAAGCAGCGGTGCGCCTCCCGAAGTCCATGCACGAGCCGATGCGCGGGTATATATCCCCATGGCCGCAGGATTTCGGTCCTTGAACATTTCCGTATCGGCTGGCATCGCTCTTGCCGAAGGTCTGCGACAGACCCACGCATTTCCGAGAGCCAATCTATGACCCTGACATTAGATCATCGCCAACAAACTGCGCGCACGTGGTTTGAGTCGCTGCGCGACAGCATCTGCGCCGCGTTTGAAGCCATTGAGCGAGAGGCAGGGTCCGACGCTTCGTTCGAATATATGCCATGGGATCGGAGCGACCATGACGGCTCCCCCGGCGGCGGCGGCGTACGCGGCGTGATGAAGGGCAAGGTCTTCGAAAAAGTCGGCGTGAATGTCTCCACCGTAGGCGGCAGTTTTAACCCCGAATTTGCCAAAACCATTCATGGCGCGGCGGAAGACCACAATTTCTTTGCTACCGGAATCAGCTTGGTTGCGCATATGGCGAACCCGCATGTGCCAGCCGTCCACATGAATACCCGCTATCTTGTTACGACGAAAAGCTGGTTTGGCGGCGGCGCTGACCTGAACCCTCCGATCCCCTATGAAGAGGATACTGCCGATTTCCATGCGCGGCTGCGTGCTGCTTGCGCGCCTTATGGCCCCGATGTGTATGAACGCTATCGCAAATGGGCAGAGGATTATTTCTGGATTCCGCATCGCAATATCCATCGCGGCGTGGGCGGCATATTTTACGATCATCTCGAAAACACAAGCGATGCCTTGTTTGAACAAAATTTCGCTTTGACCCGCGATGTCGGCAATGCCTTTCTGGACATCTTCCCAAAGCTTGTTCGCCGCCGGATGAACCAGCCGTTCACAGCGGAAGAAAAGCAGGCGCAATTGCGCTGGCGGGGCCTCTATGCCGAATTTAATCTGGTATATGACCGCGGCACGACCTTTGGCCTAAAGACCGGCGGTAATGTGGACGCCATATTGATGAGCCTTCCGCCGCAAGTTGCGTGGGACTGATCCCCAATGGTGTATAGTCCGATTGCCAATGGCGACCTTGGTGCGATTGTAACATCGCTGGAAATGACCAGTCGCCCGCCAATGCGCGCCATGCCGCCGTCGGAATTGCAGCTGGACCGGTGGCTGGCACCGACTGCAGAAAAGTACCGCACGCTGTATCGCCGCATTGGTGAACCATGGCTTTGGTTCTCACGGCTTGAGCTGAGCGATGCCGATCTGTTGCAGATCATTCATGACCCAATGGTGCGCATTTGGGCCGTTCTTGACCGGCGGGGAATTAAGGTCGGCATTTTGGAACTCGACTTTCGGCTGCCTGAGCAATGTGAAATTGCCTTTTTCGGCCTGGTGCCAGAGCTCACCGGCAAGGGGCATGGCAAATGGCTGATGGCGATGGTGCTGCAAATGGCTTGGGCAGAGGCTGACATGCAACGGTTGTGGGTACATACCTGCACGCTAGACGGCCCGCATGCGCTCACTTTTTATCAGAGATCGGGCTTCGTCGCCTACCAACGACAGTTGGAAACTTTTCCCGACCCGCGCATCACTGGCCTCATCCCCCGCGATGCAGCACCGCACATCCCGCTTATTGATGAGGGGTTTGCGCCGAAAGTTGACGGTTGACGGCGGCGAGCATCAAGATGAAAGCCACGGCCTCGACAGTGACGAAGAGCGCGCTAACGCCTGACTGAAGGATCGGAATCCCCACCTCGCCTGCGATGGATTGGGAAACGGCATCAACTGCGCCGCCCACAATCCCGGATGCCAGGCGTACTGCGAGCGCAACAAACAGCATCAATATCAAAATCGCCCAACCACAGTTACGCGTGACGTTCCAAGTGCGAAGGACCGATGCATGCATGCCGCGGCGACTATCCCCCGCGATCACCGCAGGCAGCAATGCAAACCGCCCTGACAGATAAAGCCCGGGTATCACGAGGAGGAAAAATCCAGCCAATGTGGCCCATCCCACCAACAAGCTTGCCACCAGATAGGGCGCAAACAATGCCGCCGCGACGCCAAGGACGTCCCCTACTTTGGCCAAAGTACGCCCCGACAGCAGGACATAGAGCGACAGGCTGCCATACATCGTCACCATCATGCTTGGCAGCAATATAGGCCAATGGACCTCGAAATAGCTGCTGAGCGTGGCAACTGCCGTGTCCGCATTTTCCAAAGTGTCGATCATCAATGGCGGCACCAGAAAACCAGAAATCCAAGCCGTCAGAAAGATGAAGAAGCCGGCGATTGCAACAATCGCGTCTTTGTCCGCCGCAAACATATTGCGCGCGTCAGACCACACGGTGCGGTAATCAAGCTTCTTTGGCATTTTGTTCGTTTGCATAGCTGGGGCGTAGAGATTGACATATGCGGTGGCAAGCCGCTTGCGCCATGCTAAAGGCTGCTACATGATTTTGGATGGCAATATCGACTGGGACGTTTCCGAAGGCCTGACGCCTTACCCAGACGCGGTCGCGCGGATGGAAGCGTTGCAGGCTGCAATACGCGACACCGGCGCGCGAGAGCTTGTATGGCTGCTTGAACACCCACCTTTGTACACCAGCGGCAAGAGTGCAGACCCTGCCGAGCTGCTGAGCCAACAGTTTCCGGTTTATGACACCGGACGCGGTGGGCGGTACACCTACCATGGCCCTGGCCAGCGCGTGGGATATGTCATGTTTGACCTTGCGCATCGGGGCAAAGATGTGCGCTGCTACGTCCATGCGTTGGAAGGCTGGGTAATCGAAGCCCTTGGACATTTTGGAGTAGAAGCGAGCCGCGCAGAGGGCCGCGTGGGTATTTGGTGCGACACGAAAAACGGCCAAGAGGCAAAAATTGGTGCCATTGGCGTGCGGATCCGCAAATGGGTCACTATGCACGGCTTTGCGGTAAATATCGCACCCGATCTGAACCATTTTTCGGGCATCGTGCCATGCGGTATATCCGAATATCCCGTCACTAGCCTCGCCGCTTTGGGTATTGAGGCAACGCTGGCAGATTTTGACACCGCATTGCGCGCCACTTTTGTCAGCTTTCTCAATAGTCTTGCGAAAACGACCGGAAATTGTACGGTCGCGCCGAAATAGATGAACGAGGATATCATGCGCTTTTCCCGACTAATGCCGGCCCTTGCCCTACTGCTGCTGGTGTCTGCCTGCGGCAGTTCCAAGGAAGACAATCAAGTCACAGAAACACGTATGGATAATCTCGAAAGTCTGAAAGGTACGATCAGCGACGACATGATCAACACCGATGAATCGACCGACGAAGCGCCTCTTGATGCCGCGCCTGCGGTTGCGGAACCAGCCAACGCCGAAGTACCAAAGACGGATGCCGCCAAAGCGTCACCGACGGAAACGGAACCCGCTGGCACCACAAAACCCGATACAGCAAGCGAACCAAAGTGAGACTAAACGGCACTTTAACAATGCCATGCGGGGCGGTTTTGAATAATCGTATCGCAAAGGCCGCGATGACCGAGGGGTTGGCTGATCCAATGGGTCGTCCGACGCCCGAACTGCAGCGATTATATGGCATTTGGTCAGATGGCGGGGCTGGCCTGCATATCTCGGGCAATATCCATATTGATGCCAATCATCTGGAACGTCCCGGTAACGTCTTTTTTGACGGACAGCCGGACGAAGAGATGATGGATGCGCTTCAGGCGTGGACAAAGGCCGCAACACGCAATGGCAACCATTTCTGGGCGCAAATTAGCCACGCAGGACGGCAAACCATGCGCGCGGTCAATCCGCACCCCAAGGCCCCTTCCGCTGTCAAATTGGGGCTGCCGGGTGGACAATTTGGCATGCCGGTCGCGCTCACCGAAGACGAAATTTTGAACTTGATCGGCCGTTTTGGTCAGGCGGCTTTGCACTGCAAAAATGGCGGTTTCAGCGGTGTCCAAATCCATGCCGCACATGGCTATCTTATTTCGCAGTTTTTGAGCCCACGGTCCAACCAGCGCACGGACCGTTGGGGCGGAAGCCTTGTCAATCGCGCACGCTTTCTGATGTTCACGCTGAATACAGTACGTACTTTGGTTGGGCCTGACTTCCCGATTTCAGTCAAATTGAACAGTGCCGATTTCCAGCGCGGCGGTTTCGCCTTTGAAGACAGTCTTCAGGTTGCCCGCTGGTTGCAGGAAGCTGGCGTCGACCTCATCGAGATTTCCGGCGGCACCTATGAACAGCCAAAACTTCTTGGCCTCGAAGGCATGGAAGTCGAAGAAACGCAAAATGTGGCGGACACCACGCTCGCGCGTGAGGCCTATTTTGTTGATTTTGCGCAAGCAATGAAGGCCGAATTAACAATACCACTGATGGTGACTGGCGGTTTCCGAAGTGCATCCGCCATGGAGCAAGCGCTGCGTAACGGTGCCGCCGATGTCATCGGCCTTGCCCGGCCATTATGTGTGATGCCAGAGGCGCCCAAGCGGCTGCTGGGCGGCATGGCTATGCTTCCCAGGGTCGAAAACCAGTTGAAGCTTCTGCCCGAATGGCTTTCATCATTGCGCAAGCTCAAGATGATACGCGGCATAGAAGGTTTTGCGACACAATATTGGTTCTACAGCCAGATATACGCGCTTGGCCGCACCGGCAGGGTACAGTCCGACCTCACGGTGTTTGCCGCGCTTCGTGAAGTCGAAAGCTATCAAAAAAGCTGGTTGAAGGCGCACCGCGCCGAAAAAGCTTAGTCGCCCTCGCCGGGATCAGCGCTGAAATATTTGTCGAATTTGCCTTCTTCGCCCTTAAACTCATCTGCATCGGCAGGTGGTTCACGGCTAGTGGTGATATTCGGCCATTCGGCGCTGTAGGTGGCGTTCAATTCAAGCCATTGCTCAAGACCGCTTTCGGTATCTGGCAAAATGGCTTCTGCGGGGCATTCTGGTTCACAAACGCCGCAATCGATGCATTCATTGGGGTTAATGACGAGCATGTTGTCGCCTTCGTAAAAGCAATCCACCGGACATACTTCAACGCAGTCCATATATTTGCAGCGGATGCAGGCATCGGTAACAACATAAGTCACTTGCGGAACTCTCCTATAGGTGGCCGAACGTAAGCCACTTTACTCCGATTGCCTATTGCGAGGCGCGGGGGGAAGTCAACGGCCGAATGCAAATGCCTGCCAATTTTTAGTCTATCAGTTGATAGCAAAGCTGTGCCTCAGATGCCGGACCCCGCCGAAAGGGCATCGAGAGAAGCTTTAGGGTCACAACCGTTTCACCAATCGGCATAGTAATGACATCCCCCGTCACGATCGGCAGGCTTGCCTTTTCAACCCGGCGACCATTGACGCGGATATGCCCCGCCTCGGCCCAGCCTTGGGCAAGCGTTCGGCTCTTGGCAAAGCGCAGAAAGAAAAGGAGCTTGTCGATCCGCAAAGTCGCCCCGACCGTCTAGAGCTTGAGGCCCTTAAGCGCCGCCAACTGCAGCGCCAAGGATGATGGCTGGGCGTTTTGCTTTGGCGCAACAGGGGTGCGATCTGGCTTGGCCTGCGGCTTACCTGCAGCGTGTGTTTTCTGAAGTTGTGGCTTGGCGCGTTGCTGACGCTGCTCGGGCGGACGCGGCTTTGGCAGGCCGACCCAGCGCCAGTGTGTGAGTGTGACAGCTTGCGGTTCGGGTGCCTGGGCAACGGTAGGTTCGGTGGCGATCGCCTCTTGTTCGCTAGCAGCATCGGGTTGAACATTTTCGGGTTCGGATGCTGGCGCAACGTCGCTCGTAACACCCTGCGCTGCGTCGGCCACCGCGTCAGATGTAGGCTCTGGTTCAGCCTGCGGCTCTTGTGCCTTTTCCGCAGGCCGGAAGCCTGCATCGCGCATCAATGCCTTTAACCCAGCCTCACTAATGCCCAGCGACGTTGCGAAGGCCATGTCCATGCTGACCAAATTGCCCTGCCCACGGGCTTCATGCGCTTTTTTGATGACGCGTTCGGCCAAATCAATGCGGACATACTCGTCGCCAATGCGCCTATAGCCAGCGTTGCGTGCTTCGGATGCATTAGCAAAGTTCCACGCCTTCAAATGCACCGCGCTTTCAGGCGGAAGTTCGGGCATCGCACGGCTGTCACGCGCCGCAAATAATGCCGCGCGCCATTTGGCCGCCGCAGGTTTCAACGCGGCGTGGTGATAAATATCAAGCGCGCCAAACACGATTCCGCCCTTGCGCGCCGCGCCGCGTGCTTCCTTTGGCAATGCCGCAATCGCATCGGCTAGATAGTGCCGGCCAGCGATACCGCCCTCGTCGGCTAAACGCACCGCAAGTGCACGCACATTGCCGTCGACATCGGCTTGCTGGGCAAGGTCCAAAAGCCCGACGATGCCGCCCATTGCCTTGGCCAATTGCGCTTCTATCCAGCCTTCTGCCCGGGTGGTGATGTCACGCAAGGCGTCGCCTTCAAGCCCAGAGACAGCCTTAACGGGCGTAAAGGCTGGTTGAAGCAGTGTCCGACCCTTAGTCAACGCGCCAAGAAGTTCGCCCTTCCAGAAAATCGCGGGCTTGCCCTCTCCATCGGCTGCGAGCGAGAATTCGCTGTCCTCTGCCATACTTACGTCCTTTGCCTTTTGTCTCAAAATGGCTGCCAAATGCCGTTCGGCGGCAGCCAATAACAATTTACGGTCACCCGCTTTGGCCGCTGGGTCAACCCGAAAGGCGAAGCCCTGTAAAGTGCCAATGTCCTCGCCATCTACCAGAACACGGTTGTCCGCCTGAATCTCGACGGGTAGCAAACCGACGTCTTTCGCGCCTTTCCGAAGCAACATTGATGTGCGTTTATCGACAAACCGCTGACGCAGCGCATCATGCAGGGCATCCGATAATTTTTCTTCCAACGCCCGAGCACGTTCGGCCATCGCAGGCGGATTGGTCAGCCAATCGCTTCGGTGGGCAATATAGGTCCAAGTCCGCACCGCCGCGATTCGCGCCGACAACGTATCCACGTCCCCTTGGATGTTATCCAACCGGGCCAGTTCGCTGGCATAGACGCCCTGCGGAATAACGCGCTCATTCTGGCCCAGATACTGCCACAAAGACGCGACGAAACGGCTGTGATGTTCCTCCCCCATTTGCCTGAAGTCCGGCAGGCATGCGGCCTCCCACAAACGAGCAACGTCGACGGGATGGCGGATCAACCTGGTCACATCTGGCATTTCCGCCAGGCGCTTGAGCACGAGCACATCGATAACCTTTGGCGCGGGCAAAAGCCCCGGACGATGTGGCTTTTTCTCCAGATCGGCAATCAATGTCGCAATGTCGTTGAAACGCGGCTTTGCCTCCCGCCAAAAGAGCCAATCCAGACGTGGGAAGCTGTGCCCTTCAATCGCCAGAACTTCTTCGGGTGTGAATTCGCTGCCTTCGCCCGCCAGCGTCCCAAAACTGCCGTCGCGTTGATGCCGGCCAGCGCGGCCTGCAATTTGCGCCATTTCTGCAACCGTCAATCGGCGGCGGCGCGAGCCGTCAAATTTGGAGAGGCTGACAAAGGCAACATGGGCAACGTCAAGGTTCAGCCCCATGCCGATCGCGTCGGTGGCGACGAGATAATCCACCTCGCCCGATTGAAACATCGCGACTTGCGCATTTCGGGTACGCGGCGACAGCGCGCCCATCACGACCGCCGCCCCGCCACGCATCCGGCGCAAGGTTTCGGCCACCGCATATACTTGTTCGATAGAAAAGGCGACGATGGCGGACCGCTTTGGCAAGCGCGACAGTTTCTTGGCGCCAGCATAGCTCAACGTCGAGAAGCGCGGACGAGAGATGATCTCGGCATCGGGCAGCAGCGACCGAATGATCGGGCGCAGGCTTTCCGACCCCAAGATCATCGTCTCTTCGCGTCCGCGCGCATGCAATATGCGATCTGTGAAAATATGCCCGCGTTCGGGGTCGGCACCCAATTGCGCTTCGTCAATCGCGACAAAGGCAAATTCCTTCTGGATGGGCATGCTTTCAACGGTGCAGCAATACCAGCGCGCTTGCGGCGGCTCAATCCGTTCTTCGCCTGTGATCAACGCGACATTCTGCACGCCTTTCATGGCCACAACGCGGTCGTAAATTTCCCGCGCCAGTAAGCGCAGAGGAAAGCCGATCATCCCGCTGGAGTGCGCACACATGCGCTCGACGGCAAGATGTGTCTTACCTGTGTTGGTAGGGCCTAATATGGCCGTGAGGGCGGAACGTACTGGAGGCAAATGTTTAGGCGGCCGCCAGCTCTGCGGCGAGTTCCTTTAAGGTAACAGCAGTGTTGGCCAATTGATCAGCGGTCGGCGAAAGGCCATCAGTTACGAACAACCGGCCTTGGACATAATCCTTGGTGGCATTGACACAGTCGAGCGCGATGACTTTGCCCGCTTTTAGGTAAATCAGCGAAAAGCTGCGTGTGTCGGGGTCACCGCGCAATATGGTCGTATCATAACCGGCGCTGATCCCCACAGTTTGCAACCGCAGGTCATATTGGTTGGACCAAAACCATGGCACAGCGTGATATTGCGTAAGCTCGCCCGTCAGGCTTTTGGCCACAGCATTCGCCATGTCATTGGCGTTTTGCACAGATTCAACGCGCATGATGTTGCCGCCGGCAAAGGCGTTGGCGTGCGCCGCGCAATCACCGATGGCAAAGATATCTGGCAGCGACGTCCGGCAATAGGCATCAACATCAACCCCTGCCCCGCCGGCTGCGCCCGCATTGAGCAAGGGCCCGACGGCAGGTATGATGCCAATGCCGACAATGACCATCTGCGCGGGGATCACCTCACCATCCGCCAAGCGAACGCCAGTGACAAAGCCCTCGCCTTCAACAGCGGTGATTTCAACGCCCAACCGAACGTCGACGCCATGCGCGCGATGCTCGGATTCGTAAAAGCGTGACAGCGGTTCGCCAGCGACCCGCGCCAGCACGCGGTCCATGGCCTCCAGCACAGTCACTTTCTTACCCATTTTGCGCAGCACGGCCGCCGCCTCAAGCCCGATATAGCCGCCGCCGACAATAGCGACCTCCGCGACATCATCAAGGCCATCAAGCATCCGGTCGACATCTGCACGGGTGCGCACGACATGCATACCGGACAGATTGCCCCCCTCAACGGGCAATTGCCGCGGACTGCCGCCCGTTGCCCAAATCATGCTGCCATATGAGATAATTGTACCGTCAAAAACGGTCACCTGATGGGCAGCGGGGTCAACGCTATCGACGCGCTGTCCCAGCATAATGTCGATGGCACGCTCGGCCCAAAAGGCTGCGGGTCGGATCATGATGCGTTCAAACGCCTTGTCACCAGCAAAATAGTCTTTGGACAATGGCGGACGCTCATAAGGATATTCAGGCTCGGCATTCACTATGCCAATGCTGCCTTCATATTTGGCCTGCCGAAGTGCAATTGCCGCTTGCGCGCCGCCATGGCCGCCGCCGACGATGAGAATATTATAATGCATCAGTGAAGATTCGCTCGCTTGAAAATCATGTTACAAGCGGTAGGCAAAAGGTAACTGACTGGCTAGCCCCATGCTTGCAGCATATCCAAATAAATGGCAGAGTGATGGGATGACAAGCATGACCTTAGACTTCGCTCTTGGCGAAAACGCCGACATGATCCGCGCCACGACCAAGAGGTTCGCAACGGACAAAATCGCACCGCTCGCGACCAAAATTGACGCGGATGACTGGTTTCCGCGCGAAGAGCTGTGGCCAGCCATTGGCGAACTTGGCTTGCACGGCATCACTGTGGATGAAGCGGACGGCGGCCTTGGCCTTGGCTATCTGGAGCATGTTGTCGCGGTAGAAGAAGTCAGCCGTGCCTCTGCCTCCATCGGCCTATCCTATGGCGCGCACTCAAATCTATGCGTCAACCAAATCGCCCGCTGGGCCACGCCAGAGCAAAAAGTGAAATATTTGCCTAAGCTAATTTCGGGTGAACATGTCGGCAGCCTTGCCATGTCCGAAGCGGGCGCAGGTTCCGACGTCGTATCGATGAAGTTAAAGGCCGAAGCGGTTCAGGGCGGCTATATCCTCAACGGTACCAAATATTGGATCACCAACGCGCCTTATGCAGACACTTTGGTCGTCTATGCAAAAACCGCACCCGAAGCGGAATCGCGCGGGATAACCGCATTTTTAATCGAAAAAGGCATGGAGGGTTTCTCCATCGGCCAGAAAATCGACAAGGTCGGGATGCGCGGATCGCCAACGGCGGAGCTCGTGTTCAATGACTGTTTTGTGTCTGAAGAACAAATGATGGGCCCGTTGCATGGTGGCGTTGGCGTGTTGATGTCTGGACTGGACTATGAACGCGTCGTTCTCGCCGGGCTTCAGCTTGGCGTCATGCAGGCCTGCCTTGATGTCGTCCTGCCTTATGTCCGCGAACGCAAGCAGTTCGGCAAACCCATTGGCAGCTTCCAATTGATGCAAGCCAAAGTTGCCGACATGTATGTCGCGCTGAATTCGGCGCGCAGCTATGTCTACAATGTCGCGCGTGCGTGCGATGCTGGACAGACTACCCGCTTTGATGCCGCAGGCGCAATCCTGCTCGCCAGCGAAAGCGCGGTGAAGGTTGCTGGCGAAGCGATTCAGGCATTGGGCGGCGCTGGTTATACCAAGGATTGGCCAGTTGAACGTTATTGGCGCGATGCCAAGCTGCTCGACATTGGCGCCGGCACAAATGAAATCCGCCGGATGTTGATTGGTCGGGAGCTGATCGGAGCGGCGTGAACTGTCCGTTGAACAGGAAGTAGCGTAGGAGCCAGCAAAATGAGCCGTCCGGTATTGGGTGTCATCGCCTGCAATCGCATAGTTGGGAGTGAAGTCGCGCAAGCGGTGATGAACCGTTATATCCACGCCGCAATGACCTATGCCGACGTAGCGGCGTTAATCATCCCTTCGCTTCCCGACCTGATGACCGCCGGAGATGTCGCCCCGCGCATCGACGGCATTTTGCTCACGGGTAGCCCGTCGAATGTCGCCACGCGCCTTTATGGCGAATATGGGGGCGATGGTCCATTCGACGATGGCCGCGACGGAATCGCAATATCGATGGTGGACCGCATGATCGATGCGCAAAAGCCTGTGTTTGGTATTTGCCGCGGCTTTCAGGAAATCAACGTCGCTTTGGGCGGTACACTGCGCCGCGACACCAGCGCCAGTGATGACCTCATCCGTCACCATGCGCCGGATGACGTTGCCTTCGATGCGATGTTTGACCACCGCCATGCCGTTGATCTTACCGATGGCTGCATGTTGGCCAGCGCCTATGCCAAGAGCAGGCTGGACGTGAACTCTGTCCACTATCAAGGCATTGGTAAGCTCGCAGATGGCCTGAATGTTGAAGCACGCGCGCCCGATGGCCTTGTCGAAGCCTATAGCGCCCGGCCAAATGGCGCGCCCTTGCTTGCGGTGCAATGGCATCCCGAATGGGGAACCGAAAATGATCCAGATTCGCAAACCTATTTCCACCTTTTGGGAAAGGCGTTAAGAGGCAATTTGTGAACAGAACTGTTACCCGCTTTAACCGCTACCAAGCACGGATTGGCTTTTCGCCTTAAATTCTGGCGTGCCTTTTCCCTTCACCCCTTCTGATAAAAGCAAGGGTAAGAAAAAGGCCTGAAACGGTGTGCCGCGCACTTGGCGGGTACCCTACCCCAGCCCTTCCGACATGCAGGAAGGGAGTCCAGACATTCAAGGAACCAATTTATGCCACGCAATTACGATATCGCCGAACTTCGCCGCTTGGACATCGCCCACCATTTGCCCGCGCAAGCCGACTGGCAAGAAATCGAGGATTTGGGCGGAAGCCGGATCATCACCCATGCCGAAGGTTGCTACATCCATGATGGCGACGGCAATCGCATCTTGGACGGCATGGCTGGCTTATGGTGTGTGACCGTTGGTTATGGCCGTGATGAATTGGCTGAGGTCGCGCGCGAACAAATGCTTGAGCTGCCTTATTACAACAGCTTCTTCAAAACCGCGAATGCGCCAGCGATCATGCTCGCGGACAAGATTTCCAGCCTCACCGGTGGCCGCTTGCCACATGTGTTTTTCAACAGCTCCGGTTCCGAAGCCAATGACACGATTCTAAGGATGGTGCGCCATTATTGGCAAGTGAAGGGCGAACATAGCCGCACCATCATCATCAGCCGTCATAACGCCTATCATGGCTCCACGGTGGCTGGCGTCAGCATGGGGGGCATGAAATCCATGCATGAACAAGGCTTCCCAGCGCCGGGAGTTTTGCCGATGCCCGGCATCGAACATGTCCGCCAGCCGTATTGGTATAATGAAGGCCGCGACATGACGCCGGAAGATTTCGGCACCGCATGTGCGCAAGCCATTGAGGACAAGATATTAGAGGTCGGTCCTGAAAATGTCGCTGCCTTCATTGGTGAGCCGGTACAAGGCGCGGGCGGCGTTATCATTCCGCCGGCAAATTACTGGCCACAGGTTGAAGCGATTTGCCGCAAATATGGTATATTATTGGTCTGTGACGAGGTTATCTGCGGCTTTGGCCGGACGGGCAATATATGGGGCCACGAAACCATGGGCATCCAGCCGGACATCATCGCGATGGCCAAGGGGCTGTCATCGGGTTATCTACCGATTTCCGCCGTCGCCGTGAGTGCTGAGATCGTAAAGGTCATTAAAACGGGCGGTGATTTCGTCCATGGCTACACCTATTCAGGGCATCCCGTGGCGTCAGCGGTAGCCTTGCGCAATATCGAAATCATGGAGCGCGAAGGTCTGTTCGAGAAAGTCCGCGACGAAACCGGCCCTTATTTGGCCAAAAAGCTGGCGACTTTACGTGACCATCCTTTGGTCGGCGAAGCCCGCTCAATCGGTTTGCTGGGCGCAGTGGAGGTGGTTGCCAACAAAGCTACTGGCGCCCGCTTTGGGGGTGCCGAAGGGACGGCAGGCCCAATGGTCCGGGACATCTGTATCCGCAACGGGTTGATGGTACGGGGCATTCGCGACACCATCGTCATGTGCCCGCCGCTAATAATCACGCCGACACAAATCGACGATTTGGTGGGGATTATCCTCAAGTCGCTCGATGAAGCGGAACCGAAATTGCGGGCGATTGGGTGAAGGCGAATAAGAAACCATAGTGCTGAGCCCGTTCATCCATTACCGAGGACAATCATGACATCACCAACACTACAGCGCGCCTTGACGACAGCCGCCCTCACCCCCGCCCTGCTCCTGCAATTTGCCGCAGCACAGGCCGCCGCGCCCGTGGCGGCTAAGCCCAAGCCGCCAGTACTTTCGTGCACGACAACAACCGCTGAAGGTCTGTCCTACACTGTCATCAAGCCGGGCAATGGTGATCGCCCAAATGCCGAGTCCAAGGTCGTGGTAAATTACAATGGCATGCTGACCGCAGACGGCACGCAATTTGACTCAGGGCAAGCGTCGGAATTTCCCGTTGGCGGCGTTATCCCGGGCTTTGCACAGGGACTACAACTGATGCAGGCAGGCGGAAGCTATCGCATCTGCATCCCATCCAAGCTTGGCTATGGCGAAGCCGGTACGGGGCCCATTCCTGCAAATGCCGATTTGGTGTTTGAGGTCGATCTGCTCTCCTTCACCAGCCCGCCGCCAAAGCCTGTTATTCCGGTTGCTGAACGCAGTTGTTCGCAGTTCACGTCATCGGGCCTAGGGTTTGATATCCTCAAGGCTGGCACCGGCAAAAATCCGACCGATGGCGACTTGGTGCTTGTCGATTTTACAGTGTTCGACGCGACATCCGGCGTGGTGCAACAAAAGAGCGAATGGGAGAAAATTCCACTGCGCCAAACGTCACCCTTTTTCAGTGAGAGCCTGAAAATGATGCAAACAGGGTCAACCTATCGTTTTTGCATGCCCAAGGCCGCGAATTCAGATTCGGCAAGCAACATCATCGTTACTTTGATTGACCTGCGCCCCGCAGCCTCTGCGGATAATTGATTCGGCTGGTTCGGCGTTTAGCTTAACAAAACAACAGGACTGTCGGCGCGCCAGTGCATGCTGACCTTGTCATCCCACGTGAAGTCTTCTTGGTCATGGCGGGACAGATTTGGGCGGCTGACGCGGATGATGTGACCACCCTCAAGCTGGATGTCATATAGCGTCACATCGCCAAGATAGCTCATGCCCTTAATCGTGCCACGCGCAAGATTATGGCCATCAGGGGCATCTTGCGCCGCGGCGCGCACCGCCTTGCCTTCGCCGGGGACGTGGAGGTAAATTTTTTCAGGCCGCAGCGCGATCCACACATTGGCGCCGTGCGGACCAGTTACGCCATGGTTGAGGTAAATCTTGCCAAGCCCGGGACAATCGACCGCAGCTTTATCTGGTTCGTCCAGCGTTAGCGTGCCTTCGAATATGTTCACCGAGCCCACAAAGTCCGCGACAAAGCGGTTGGCGGGATATTCGTACAGGTCAGATGGCGGCGCGAGTTGCGCGACTTCGCCTTTGTTGATCACCGCAACGCGGCTGGCCATCGACAATGCCTCATCCTGATCATGGGTCACGGTGACGAAGGTAATGCCCACCTTGTCCTGCAAATCCGCCAATTCGAACTGCATTTGTGCCCGCAGTTTTGCATCGAGTGCGGAGAGTGGCTCATCCAGCAACAACACCTTGGGTCGCATCACAAGGCTGCGCGCAAGTGCTACGCGTTGACGCTGACCACCCGACATTTGATCGGGCATCCGGTCTTCAAACCCGCCAAGTTTTACGAGCTCAAGCGCTTCGGCAACGCGGTCGCGGGTCTCCGCCTTCGATATGCCCGATATCCGCAAGCCATAACCCACATTGTCGGTCACGTTCATATGCGGAAACACGGCGTAGCTTTGGAACACCATGTTCACGGGCCGCTTGTTCGGCGGGACAAGGCTCATATCCTGTCCGTCGATGATGATCTGCCCTTCGGTTGGCATTTCGAACCCGGCAATCATCCGAAGCAACGTGGTTTTGCCACAGCCAGATGGCCCAAGCAGAACGAAAAATTCCCCAGCGCGAATATCGAGACTGATATTGTCTACCGCCGTCACTTTGCCGAAACGTTTGGAAACGTTGCGGATTTCAATGATGGGTTGTTTGCCTTCGGTCATAAGGATCTGCCGCTTCTAATGGGTTTCAGCGATGCCCTTCACGCCCTGGTATTTCAGCGCGATGAAGGTCAGGGCGACGGTAAGTATGATCAGGATTGTGGACGCGGCGTTAACCTCTGGCGTGACCGAGAAGCGCACCATTGAATATACCTTCACCGGGAAGGTAATCGTATCCGGACCGCTGGTGAAAAAGGTGATGACGAAATCATCAAGGCTAAGCGTAAAGGCAAGCAATGCGCCGGCGACCAAGGATGGTTTTATATGCGGCAGTAGGACATCGCGAAATGCCTGCCATTCGGTCGCGCCAAGGTCCTTGGCGGCCTCTTCCTCCTCCCTATTGAAACTGGCCAGCCGCGCGCGGACAACCATCGCGACAAAGGGAAAGCAGAAGGTGATATGGGCAATCGTGATCGCAGACAGGTTCAGCGGCCAAGCCAAGTCAGTGGGCCAGTCGAGTTTGGCAAAAAAGATCAAAAACGCGACGCCCAAGCAGATTTCGGGCACGATAATCGGCAATGACATCGTGCCCTCGACCAGTCCCTTGAACGGGAAGCGAAAGCGCCAGAGCATGACCGCAGCCAAGGCGCCAATAACCAAGCTGATGATGGTCGCCAAAAATGCGATGGTTAGCGAATTGACCATCGCTTCGACCAGGCTGTCGTTGTTCAGCGCCTTCTCGTAATATTTGAGGGTAAATCCCTTCCACATCACGTTGCGCTTGCTGTCGTTAAAGCTGAAGATCATCAACACAACCAACGGCGCATAGAGAAACAGCATCGTCAACCCGACCCAACTGCGCATCCATAATTTGCGTGTATATTCAAGCGGTGCGATGGCGGTGCGGTTAAACATTACCGCGCCTCCTTCACTTTGTTCGCGCGCATCGATTGCAGCGCAATCAAAATGAACATCGCGTAGATGAGCAAGAAGGACAAAGCGGCGCCGAACGGCCAGTCATTTGCGCGCTTGAACTGCCGTTCGATAACATTCGCGATCATCTGGCTATCGGTGCCGCCCATGAGGTCGGGGGTAAGATACGCACCCAATGCGGGAACCAATGTAATCATAACGCCCGCAAAAATCCCCGGCGCGGCCAGCGGCACGACGATTTTCATAAAGGTTTTGAAATGCCCCGCGCCAAGGTCAAGGCTGGCCTCAATCAAGCTTTTGTCGAGCCGGTCGAGCGCCGAATATAATGGCAAAACCATGAAGGGCAGATGGACGTAGACAAGCCCCAAAACGACCGCGAAGTTATTGTACAACAACTGCACGGGCGTCCATGCCTCAAGCGGCTGCATCCCCACTAGGGTCCGCAACCAGCTGGCGCCTTCCCACAGGCCGCCAAGCCCCTTATTCATATACCCATTGGTACCCATCAATGCCATCAGCGCGTAGGTGCGGATCAGGAGGTTGGTCCAAAAGGGCAGCATGATTCCCAGCAGCAACCAAGGGCGCCACTTCGGCGCGGCGAAGGTAATTGCCATTGCGACAGGAAAGCCGATGATCAAGCAAATCAACGTGGTGAGTGCGGCAACTGCAAAGCTTTTGAGGAAAATGGAAAGATACAACCACTCGGTCGCGCGTTTGTAATTGTCGAGCGTGCCCGAAATATTGATATCCGCAGGTCCGGCATTTTGACCGAAGCTGTAGAGCCAGACAATAGTCATAGGCGCGATGAAGAACAGGCCAAGCCAGAACACCGGTGCCGTTGCAACTGCGGCAAAGGGTTTCTTCTGGCTTTTCCAGTCTTGCAACGCGCCTGACATCAATTAAGCCGCCCGAACGCGGGTAAACGCCTCCTCATATTTCGGCTGAAGATCGGGATTGAATTTCGCGTATTCGCACTTCGCCAAAACATCGGCAGCCGGGAGAATGACCGGGTTGTTTTTATAGCTATCCGGCATCAAGGCCTTCACCGCAGCATTAGGCGTTGGATATTTAATCGTCTCGGTGATTTTTTTGCCTACCTCGGCATCCAGCAGATAGTTGATGAACGCATGGGCATTTTTAGGGTGCGGCGCGCCCTTTGGAATGCACAGATTGTCCGAATTCAGCTGGCTGCCTTCCTTGGGAATGACAAAGCCGATGTCGGGATCTTCGGTCATAATCTGGGCAATGTCGCCATTATATTCGAGGACAAGGTCCACTTCACCTTTAAGCAAAAGGTCCTGACCATTGTCTTCGTGGAAAGATTTGATGTTTGGCTTTTGCTTGATCATCATGGCTTCGATTGTTTTCAAGTCGGCATCCGTCAGCCCATTGACCGATTTACCCAGATATTTGCCGTAAAGCCGGAACATGTCGCCAGCCTCGGAAAGCACGGCAATGCGGCCCTTATACTCGTCGCTGTCAAACAGGACTTTCCAGCTATCAGGTACCGAATTTACCTTCGACTTGCGATACCCAATGCCAAGCGCCAGCCATGTGTACGGCATCGAATATTTCCGCGCCGGGTCATAAGGCACGTCCTGATACTCAGGGGCAATATTTTTGAAATTGGGGATTTGGGCTTTGTCGATTTCAACCAGCATGTCCGCTGCGGCCATGCGCTCGACAAAGTCGTTCGACGGAACGATGACGTCATAACCCTGATTACCGGCACGTAGCTTGGCAAACAATTCATCGTTGCTGGCGAACAAGGTCATGTTCACATCAACGCCGGCGCTGTCCTTATAGTCTCCCAAAGTGGTCTCACCAATATAGGTGTCCCAATTATAGAAGTTCAGCTTGGCCTCTTCGCCATTGGCGAGCTTTGCCGCTTCTTTCTCTCCGCAACCGGCCAGCGCGCCCGTCAGTGAAAATCCAACGGCGGCAACACCCATGCCCTTAAGCATAGCCCGCCGATTGCTACCGGCATGCAAAAACGTTTTAAAATCCATGACAAATCTCCCGCTGAAGTACGAAACATGAAGATGACATGCTGAACTAATATCAGGCCTTAGAAAAGCCCTTTTTTCCATGCTTTGCGGCGCAATCTAATTACGAATATTCGCAATTATTGTGCGCCGCAGCATGTTTACTTCAGTGCTGGCTTTGCTTCCGTATCGACAGCAGCCTGAACCGCTTTATAAAATGCTTCGCGCTGAACGCCAACGGTGTCTGGGTCAGTCGCCTTTGGCCAATTGCTGTTCGATGCGATCACGAGGTTGCGCTTGGGATCAATGAAGATGCCCTGCCCAAATATGCCCTGCGCCGCAAAGCTGCCGTCGTCATAGGTCCACCATTGATAGCCATAGCCTCTGCCGGCCATGCCAATGTCCGCCTGCTTGCTTGTTGCAGGGGCAAGCCAATCGTCAGGCAAAATGCCAACGCCGTTGATTTTTGCACCGCCCATTATGAACGCGCCAAAACGCGCATAATCACGGGTCGATGCCTGAATGCAGCAGCCGCTAATTTCATGCCCTGTTGAACCCAAAAGCCAGGTTGCGTCCTGCTCCATACCAAATGGCGCCCAGACCTTCTCCGACAAATAGCTGGAAAGCGTCTTTTTCGTGGCCGAACTGACCAATACGCCAATCAAATTAGTTTCGCCGGTTTTGTAGACCCATTTGGTTCCAGCTGGTGCCTCACGTGGCAATTTGCGCATGTAACTAACCGTTACATCCATGCCTTTTTCGGCCTTGTGCAAATTGAACAAAGCAACATCGGATTTAGGATCGGTATAATCCTCATTCCATTTAACGCCCGAGGTCATGGTCAGCAGTTGCTTGATAGTCACATCGTCATACGCCGAGCCCTTAAGGTCCGGAATATAGACGGAAACCTTATCATCGATGCTCTTGATATAGCCATCCTTGATGGCCGCGCCGACCATGGTCGACGTAAAGGATTTAGCGACCGAAAAACTGGTCCATTTGCCGTGCGCCGTGAAATCGAGACCGTATTTCTCCATCCGCACTTTACCGTCCTGCAATATGACAAGCCCAGCCGTGCGTTGCGCTTTCATATAGGCATCGACGTCCATGCCGATTGTCAGCGGCTCGCCGGCAGGCAAAGGATAAACCTTATCGCCTTTTGCGATGACGTTGGCCTTTGCAAGAATCGGAATGCGGTCCATTGTGCGGAAACCGGCGTCGCGTTGCTCTATGCTCCAGAACAGCACGTTAGAGTCCGTTGGCAAATGGGATATGAGTGCCTTCATATCCTTGTCTGCACTCACCCAAAAACCGCCCGCTGCCGCTGCAACGAAAAGTAACGCCCCTAATATCCATTTTTTCATCCTACTTCCCCAAAGATCATCTTTTAACCAAAGTCTCCTGAGCGACATTAATGTCGCCGCTGCTGAACCCTCCCTCGCTTTACATCAGATAACAGCGCCAAAGCGAAGTGAATTTATCGCCAAAGCCGGTTGGTAAAATTCATTGCGCAAACAACTGTAGTCATTGCGAAAGGCCTTAGCGCGCCTTATGTACCTAACACACGCCATGTAAATGGCTGGATTGATAGGCAGTTTGCCAAGTGGAGGAGCGCGTTAGATGCATGAGAACTTTTTGAAATTTCTTCTGGTACCCGTCGCTGCGGCTTCGTTGGCCGGATGCGGGATCAACAGTGTTCCCACGGCCGAAGAAAATGCCAAGGCGAAATGGGCTGATGTCCAAGCCGCGTTCCAAGAGCGCGCGAACCTGATCCCCAACCTTGCCAATGTTGTGAAAGGTGCAGCAGCGCAAGAAAACAAAACGCTTACCGAGGTCATTGAAGCACGCGCACGTGCCACATCGCCGAACATTCAAGTGAACCCTAATGACCTGAACGATCCCGCAAAAATGGCGGCGTTTCAGCGCGTGCAGAACCAGTTGTCGGGAAGCCTTTCGCGATTGCTGGTCTCGGTTGAGCAATATCCGCAGCTGAAAAGCCAAGAAGGCTATCTGAAACTGCAGGATCAATTGGAGGGTCAGGAAAACCGCGTACGCATCACTTTGCGTGATTATAACGAAGCGGTGCGTGGCTATAACACCACCATTCGCACTTTCCCGGACATCATCGGTGCCAAGATCATCCACGGTGCCAAGCCCATGATCCCTTATCAGGCAACAACGCCCGGTGCAGAATCTGCACCGAAGCTAGATATGGCGCCAGCGACCTAATCCTGTCCGGGAATTGAACATGAATAAGGCCCTTGGCCTGCTTATTGCGCTGCTGCTGGCCCTCATCGGTCAAGCAGCAGTTGCGCAGAATTTTCCAAAACTGACCGGCCGTGTGGTTGATCAGGCCAATTTGCTTGATCCGCAGCAAGAGGCGGCGCTTACTGCCAAGCTGGAGGGGCTGGAAGCCCGCACTAAACGCCAGTTGGTTGTGACAACTCTAGCCAGCCTCGAAGGCTATGAGATATCCGATTACGGCTACCGACTGGGTCGCGCATGGGCAATTGGGCAGGATGGCAAGGGCGAAACCGAGAAGGATAATGGCGCAATCCTAATCGTTGCGCCGAACGAACGCAAAATGCGAATTGAGGTCGGTTACGGCCTTGAGCCCGTGCTAACCGATGGCTTGTCTTCCACAATCATCCGCAACGACATCACCCCGCGCTTTAAGGAAGGTGATTTTGCCGGTGGCATCAGTGCAGGCGTTGACCGCATCGTGACACAGCTCGAACTACCTGCGGACGAAGCGGCGAAGATAGCAAGCGCGGCACAGCAAGGTAACAAACGTGACAAAGGCATACCCTTTGGCGCGATTATCTTCATCTTGTTCATGATCTTCTTTGTGTTCCTACCAATGATCCGTTCCACAAATGGCGGCGGGCGTAAGCATCGGCGCAGCGGCATTGGGCCCGTAATCATCTGGGGTGGCGGAGGCTTTGGTGGCGGAGGTTTTGGCGGCGGCGGATTTGGCGGCGGAGGCTTTGGCGGCGGTGGCGGCAGCTTTGGCGGCGGCGGCGCCTCAGGCGGCTGGTAGGAATATTAAACATGGGCTTACGTAAAATCAGTCAATTCACCGAAGCCGACCATGCGATAGTGGTTGCCGCAGTCGCGGATGCAGAACGGCTAACAACCGGCGAAATCGTCACGATCGTGACTGACCTGTCGGACCATTATGACGATATCGCCATGGCTTGGGCAAGCGCAATCGCGTTCATTGCCTTGGTCAGCTATGCGACTTTTCCTGAATTTTACACGGGCCTAATAGATAGCTTTTCGGGCGGGTGGCGCCATGAATATACGACGGCGGAATATGCAGCATTTTTGTTGGCGGCAGTTGCGCTCAAATGGATCGGGACATGGTTTATCCTCAAATGGATGCCATTGCGCCTCGCCCTTACGCCAAAGGCCAAAAAACTAGCGCGTGTCCGCAGCCGCGCCATCAGCCTATTCAAGGTAGGTACCGAATCCAAAACGGTGGGTCGGACGGGTGTGCTGTTGTATTTGTCGATGAAGGAGCATCGCGCCGAAATCGTGGCTGACGCGGCCATTGCTTCCAAGGTTGCACCCGAAATATGGGGTGACGCGATGGTCGCCTTGCTTGATCAGGTGAAGGCCGGAAACCCCGGCGCTGGCGTAGCCGCAGCAGTGACGCAAATGGGCATTGTGCTGGCTGAACATTTTCCTAGGGGTGCCGACAACCCCAACGAACTCCCTGACAGGCTAATCCAGTTATGATGGAACAAGACGACGCCGAAACCGTGATGTGGCAAGGTCGCTTCATCACGGCGAAGACGCGCGGAAAATGGGAATATGTCAGCCGCGCGCGCGGCATCAAGGCGGCGGTTATCCTTGCAATGGAAGCGGATCATGTCCTGCTCGTCGAACAATATCGCGTGCCGCTGGGCGCAAATTGTATTGAACTGCCCGCTGGGCTCATTGGCGACCATGACGAAGGCGAAGACACGCTGGCGTCCGCCGCGCGCGAGCTTGAGGAAGAAACCGGCTATCGCGCAGACAGTCTGGAGATTGTCGGCGAGTTTTTCTCGTCGCCCGGCATGGTCAGCGAAAGCTTCTCGCTTGTGCGCGCCCATGGCTTGACGAAAGTCAGCGAAGGCGGCGGCGTGGATGGCGAGAATATCACTGTCCACCGCATTGCCATGGCGGACCTACCCCATTTTGTTCAGAAAAAGCGCGCGGACGGTTGCGTCGTGGACGTTAAACTTTTGATGCTGCCCGGAATGATCGTTTAGCGGAAATTATCCGCATAGGCCTGCAACTTAAGCGTCTTGGGCGGTGTGGGCATATAGGTGGCAACTATCCCCTTTTTCTCCGCATAAGCGCGTGCCGCATCCAGGCTTGGGAAGGTCAATTGAACCTGCGCCTGCGTGTCGCCTGATCCAGCCCAGCCCATCAACGGGTCGGCAATGCGGGGCTCTGCTGGCACATGTTCAAGCACCCATTCATCATTGCGCCCATGGCCAGACTGCATGGCATTTTTGGGACGCTGAAAGATACGGGCGGACATGGAAAGATTCCTGACGGTTAAACTAGATGCCGCTTTGCCCGAACCGCACCAGATTCGTCAAGCGTTGCGGGCTTGTGCCTTTTTTGTCTTAAGGCTCGCCACGCTTTCCCACGGCGCGTCTGGCCAATTGTGCTTGGGATATCGGCCGCGCATTTCCTTGGCGACGTCACGCCAGCTTCCGCGCCAGAATTCAGGCAGATTGCGCGTTGTCTGAATGGGACGGCCCGCAGGTGATGTAAGGCTTAAAACCAGAGGTATGCGGTTGGTACCTACCAAAGGATGGCTATCAAGACCGAATAATGCCTGAACGCGCAACTCGACCGTTGGACCGGCTTCGGCGGCATAATCAATATGATGTTCCGTGCCAGCAGGGCTTTTGAAGGAAGTGGGTGCAATTTGGTCGATACGGGTGCGCGTATCCCAACCGAGCATATTGTCGAGTGCATTGGCCAATCCCGATGGCGCGACGTCGCGCAGACGGTTGACCTTGCCCAACAACGGCAGAAGCCATTGCTCCATGGTCTCTGCCAACGCATCGTCACTTAGCGAAGCGACACCGGCAAAGTGTGCGCGTACCCGAAGCGCGCGCGCGGACAAAGGCCAAGGCAGCGCGTCTATGCCCATGTCTTGCACTGCGGCTATCAGTGCGCTCGCAACGGCTTGCGGGTCGGGCTTTTCCAGCCGCCCTTCGCTCAACACTATTGCGCCCAACCGCCTTTGGACACGCGCTTCGACACGATCCGTGCTTTTGTCATAAGTTAGGATTTGCTTGCTTTCGATACGGTGCCCAAATCGGTCAATAATTTCGGCTTCGGTCAACGCGGCCGCAGACAATATGCGCGCACCCGATGCAGCGCCTTGAACATCTGCTACCGCCAGCCATTCCCCGCGCGCCAAAAGCGATGCTGGATCAAGCTGAAGACCGCGGCCTATGGCGCTGATCCATTTTTCGCCCTTGGCATCGCGGCGTTTGGCGATGCGATCAGGGAATGCGCTGCCAATCAGCCCGCCGATGCTGAGCATTTGCTTATCCCCGCTAGCGCCACACAGGCGCGCAATCCGCTGCGCCAGCATGCGGGCGGCATCTGCCTTTGCTCCGCGTTCACGTACGAAGCGTTCAAAGCGTGTCTCAATATCCTCACCCTGCCCGCCAAGACCGCGTTCTTGCAATAGAACCGCCAACATCGCCGCATCCTCCGCCTGTCCGCTCTGCCCTGCTAGGGCAACCATATGGGCCAAGTTTGGCGGCAAGGGTAAATTGGCCAACATAGTGCCATGCGGGGTGATGTGTCCTTGCGCATCAAGCGCATCAACCGACATCAACAATTTGCGCGCTTGCTGGACAGCCGCGGCGGGCGGAAGGTCAAGCCAACGCAGCTTTGCAGGGTCATTCTCGCCCCAGCGCGCGCAATCCAGCAATAATGGCGCAAGATCGCTTTCCAGTATTTCGGGTGGGTCGAACGGGGGCAAGCCGCCATTTCCCGCTTCCTCCCAAAGCCGATAGGCAATCCCCGCCTGTTGCCGCGCAGCGCGCCCGGCCCTCTGCGTGGCGGCAGAAAGGCTCGCCCGCTCCGTCACAAGCCGTGTTACACCGGCCGCCTGGTCAAAGCGTGCGCGCCGCGCAAGACCGCAGTCGATGACCACGCGCACGCCATCGATGGTCAGGCTGGTTTCGGCAATGTTCGTGGCGAATATGACCTTGCGCCGCCCCTCAACATCGCGCCGGACGGCAAGCCGCTGCGCCGCCGGGTCAATCTGCCCATGCAGTTTGTGCACGACGATGTCAGGGCCGCAGGCCCCTAAGATGTCAAATGCCCGGTCAATCTCGCGGACGCCGGGCAGGAACACCAATAGGTCGCCCTGCTGCTCCACCAGCGCCTGGCGCACTGTGCGCACGATATCGATTTCAATGGTCTGTTCGGTCCGGCGACCAACATAAAGATATTCCAGAGGCCATCTTTTGCCTTCGCTTTCGAGCACGGGCGCATCATCCATCAACTGCGAAAAGCGTTCACCGTCCAAGGTGGCTGACATCGCCAACAAACGCAGATCAGGCCGGAATGCAGCTTGGGCCTCAAGCGCGAGCGCGAGGCCAAAATCGCTGTCGATGCTGCGTTCATGGACTTCGTCAAACAGCACAGCGGAAACGCCTACAAGCTCTGGATCACTAATGATCCGGTTGCGGAATATCCCCTCGGTCATCACCAATATACGGGTTTTGGATCCGTGCTTGCTGTCCAGCCGCGTCGCGTAGCCAACCCGTCCGCCGACCGTTTCGCCTAAATTTTCGGATATGCGTTCCGCCGCCATCCGCGCGGCCAAACGGCGCGGTGACAGCAACAGGATTTGACCATCGCAATATGGCTCATCCAATAAGGCTGGAGCCACCATCGTGGTTTTGCCTGCTCCTGGCGGCGCGATAAGCACGGCATTAGGAACGGTCCGTAATGACCCCAGCAGATCTGGCAGCACCGCCAAGACGGGAAATGCATTGTCGGCCATATCAGCGGACGGCACCGCCTTATCCGTCAATATGCACGGGCTATTGCGAATTCGACCGCCTCTGTCAGCGCCGATTTTGCTTCGCCCGTCGGGAAATGCGCAATCGCGTCAATGGCCCGCTGCCCATAATGCCGCGCGCGATCCAAGGTGTCATCGATGGCGCGGTGTTCTCGCAGCAAGTTTCGCGCATGTGCCAAGTCGGCATTACTAATCCGGTTACCAAGCATCGCATCGCGCCAGAATCTCTGCTCTTCGGCGTTGCCACGGCAATGTGCGAGAATGACGGGAAGCGTAACCTTGCCATCGCGGAAATCGTCGCCGCTGTCCTTGCCCATTGTTGCACCGTCCGACACATAGTCGATCGCGTCATCAACAAGCTGGAACGCAATGCCAAGATTTCGGCCATAGGCGTCAAGCGACAGTTCCTGCGCGTCACCGCTTTCGGCAACGACTGCAGCAATTCGGCACGCCGCCGCAAACAAAGCCGCCGTTTTCGATCCGATGATTTCGAGGTATTTTTCCTCAGTCGTCGAAATCTGCCGTTGCGCGGTCAATTGGTGGACCTCACCTTCTGCAATAACGGCCGATGCATTGGACAGGATTTTAAGTACCTTAAGCGAGCCGTCCTCAACCATCAGCTCAAATGACCGGCTGAATAGAAAGTCGCCAACAAGCACAGCGGCCGGGTTCCCGAATATCAAATTAGCCGCGGTTTTGCCGCGCCGCATATCGCTTCCATCTACAACATCATCATGCAGCAAAGTCGCGGTGTGGATAAACTCCACCGCCGCCGCCAGCTTGTGATGTCGGTCGCCAGGATAATTTAAGAGCCGTGCGCACGCCAAGGTGAGCATAGGCCGCATACGTTTCCCGCCGCCTGCGATCAAATGGCCAGCCAATTCCGGAATCAGCGGGATTTCCGACTGCATGCGATCAAGAATCACCGCGTTAACCTTGTTCATTCCTGGTGCGACCAGTTTAAGGATTGGGTCAAGCGATGGGGCCTGATGTCCGCCGATTTTATGGATGGTTGCCGTCATAACGTCACCGCTCTGACGTGAGCATCGTCGCATGGCAAGTGCAAATGGCGCATTTTCCCTTGTCCCTTGCGGTCAATGTCGGCACAGCATGACAATATGAACGACGCAGATACCTTATCCCACTTTCGCGACAGTATCGATAACATTGATGCTGCGCTGGTTTTCATGCTCGCAGAGCGTTTTAAGATAACGCAGGCCGTGGGCGAATTTAAGGCAAGGTCGTCGCTGCCACCGGCTGATCCGGCGCGTGAGGAGAAGCAAATTGAACGGCTGCGGCAATTGGCCCGCGATGCCAAGCTGGATCCTGACTTCACGGAAAAATTCTTGCGCTTCATTATTGACGAAGTGATCCGCCACCATCAGCAAATCCGCGACGGCAAGTAATCAGCCCAGCGCTTTCGGTAAGCGCAGTCTGACCAAAAGCCCGCCAAGATCTTCGCTTTCCTCCAACGCGACAGTCCCGCCATAAATTTCAACAACGTCGCGGACGATGGCAAGGCCAAGCCCAGTTCCTGGTTTGCCAGTGTCCAGCCGCGCACCGCGGTCAAACAACCGTTCGCGTTCGCTTTCGGGAATTCCCGTGCCATCATCTTCAATGCTGATTTCCACAAAATCACCAACATCTTCGACCGTGACAAACACGCTGCCGCCGCCATATTTGGCTGCGTTTTCGATTAGATTGCCAAGCATTTCATCAAGATCCTGTCGCTCAACGCGCGCCGAGATTTCCTGATCGCCGGCCATATCAAGGCGGATATGCGCGTAGAGCCGGCCAACGGCGCGTTCTACAGATTCAAGGCTGCCCCAGACCTGCGCGCGGCTATGGCTATGCCCCCGGCGGCCCACGGCGCGGGCGCGCGCAAGATGATGGTCAACCTGACGCCGCATGGTCGTGGCCTCGCGGATGACAGTTTCCGACAGATCAGGCGACAGCGCCGTGGCGCTGTTCATGATAACGGTCAACGGCGTCTTCAGTGCATGGGCAAGGTTTCCAGCATGCCGACGCGATTCTTCTGCCTGTTTTTCATTATGGTCGAGCAACGCGTTTAGCTCGTTCACCATCGGCATCACTTCGTCGGGCAACGCGTCGGTGACCCGGCTTTCTTTTCCGCTGCGCATCTGGGCAATTGCCATCCGCACCGCGCGCAGCGGCCAAAGACCATAAAATGTCTGCAATGCCGCCAATATGATCAGACCAAGGGCGAGCAGCAAAAAGCTTGTGATCAGAACCGACCGCAATTCTCGAATCTGGCCATCGAGGCTATCGCGGCTTTGGGCCACCATGAATATCCAGGCGACGTTGGAGTCCGGCAGCTTAATGGCGCGCTCTGCGATGCGCAGTGGTTCGTCAGGAAATTCACGACTGTTGCGGAAATGTACGGCCTGGTCATTATGTTCGACGGGCGGCCTCAGCCCGCGGTCCCACAAAGAACGGGACGGGAATGGCATCGCCCCCTTCCCCGTGATTTGCCAATAAAGGCCGCTGTTTGGCTCAAGGAAGCGCTGGTCGCCCAGTGGCCGGTTCATGCGGATTTCGCCATCGGGACCAATTTCGGCCGAAGCAATCATGGCGGTCAGGACATATTCGAGTTGATTATCGAAATTTTGTTCGACTGAATTGACCAATACGCGGTCAAGCGCCGCGCCACCGCCAATCAGCAATATCGTAATCCATGCGGCCGCCGTCAGGATCATCCGGCGGGTGAGCGACCCCGTGCTTTGAAACTGGCTACGCCATGTTGGCGGGTCGGCTTGATCAGCGGCTATGACGACTTGAGAGTTCAGCTGACGGGTTCCTCAAGGCTGTAACCAAGGCCCCTGATGGTCGAAATAACATCCTGCCCCAGCTTCTTGCGGATGCGCGTTACGAACACCTCAATGGTGTTGGAATCGCGATCGAAATCCTGATCATAAATATGCTCAATCAACTCGGTCCGCGACACTACCTTGCCCTTGTGGTGCATAAGGTACGACAGCAATTTATACTCCTGCGCCGTCAACTTGACGGGCTGCCCATCCAGTGTCACGCGCCCTGACCGCGTATCTAGCCGAACGTCGCCGACGCTGAGCTCGCTCGACGCATTGCCCGATGCACGGCGAATGAGCGCGCGCAACCGAGCAATCAGCTCCTCTGTCCGGAACGGCTTTGCCAAATAATCATCGGCGCCTGCATCAAGGCCAGCGACCTTATCTGACCAGCTATCACGCGCCGTGAGGACCAATACCGGGAATTTCCGTCCTTCCTTGCGCCACCGGTTGAGAACAGTCAGTCCATCAATCTCCGGCAAACCAAGGTCAAGAATGACGGCGTCATAATTTTCGGTCGAGCCCATATAGTGGCCGTCCTCACCATCAACCGAAAGGTCAACGGCATAGCCGGCCCCTTCAAGTGTCGACTTGAGCTGCTTGCCCAAGGTGGGTTCGTCTTCAACGATCAAGATGCGCATGCTGTCCCCTTACCTTGTAAAAATGTCTTTCGGAACGCGGCTAGCAGATTAGCCCGTTGCTAAAAATTCCTATCCGCGTTGGCGTATTATGTTCCCCGTTCGGGCATCAACGTCGACGAAGATGACCCGGCTGCCATTGATAAACTTCAACCGATATACCTGCGCAGCCGGATCATATTCAGGCCCGAGATACTGCATTCCGCGCATCCTCGGCACAATGATCGCCTCAATTTCGGGAAGACGTTTTATTTTCCCAGCAACCATATCCTGCCGCGCATCGTCCTGTTCCCCGCGACGCGCCTCCAATGGGATGGCCGTGAGTAACGCGATTGCGGACAACGCAATAAAGACTGAGTTTCGTAATAACATGCCGACGCGATACCCCCATCGCATTGAACCTAAAGTGAATGGAGCATCACGCCCTTTGTTCAATATGATGCTCCATATCGCTTATTTCACCATTTCGAAAGTGAATGACATATTTGCTCCGATGCTTAATTCGCCTGGCGAAATCGGCGTCGATTTTTCCGACGCATCCATAGTACGCATGACCATCGGACTCGAGGCATAATTGCGGCCGTAATCGCTCTCTGCAACGCGCAAAACACGCACGTTGGGATATCCGGCCTTTTGTGCCAGATCGCGCGCACGGCTCATAGCCTTGGTCCACACCTTGTCGCGGGCGGCCGCTTGAAATACGCTGTCGTCATCAATGCCAAAGGTGGGTCCATTGAAATTGGTCGCGCCGTCAACGGCAAGTGCATCAAGAAATGCGCCAAGCTTTTTCAAATCGCGCAGTTTTGCATGCACCATGTTTGACGCCTGATAGCCTTTAAAAATCTGCTGCCCGTCGCGATAGTCAAATTGCTGGTTCAGGCTGATCTGTGTCGTTTGGATGTCCTTGTCAGCAATGCCCAACTTTTTTAGCCGCGCAACGACCGTCGCCATCTGAATATTGTTGGCGCGCAAAGCCTCAGTTGCAGTGGCTGCCAGATTTTGGACACCAGTAGTGAATGTCGCAATATCTGGACGGGCTTGAACAGTTTCGGAAATGTTGAGGTCAATGACCGGATTTGCCGTGGTGATGTTGACCTGAGTCGCCATCGCGCCGCTGGCGGTCACGCAGCACGCTGCGAAGAAAGCGGCAATAATCAATTTACGCATTTGGAACTCCCGTTTTTACCAACAACTTAAAGTGCTGTCCGGCGTGCCCAATCAATATAAGCTTGGCGAAGCTGAACGGTTGCCGAACCGGGTTTGCCATTGCCAATTGCATACCCGTTAATCCGAACCACTGGCATTACAAAGCCTGAGGCCGATGAAACAAATGCCTCCGCCGCTTGTTCCGCCTCGCTGACTGAAAACGGCCGTTCTTCTATACGTTGCGCTACAAGAGGCAGCACCGCCGCGCGCGTTATCCCGTGCAGAATCTCGCGATTGAGCGGATGGGTAATCAATACGCCATCCTGCATAATGATATGCGCATTTTGCGCGCTGCCTTCGGTAATCCAGCCATCGCGCTCCATCCACGCATCATCAGCGCCCTGCGCGATTGCCGCATTCTTCATCAGCGAAGCGTACAACAACTGCGTCGTTTTGATATCCGCCCTGCCCCAACGCAAATCTGGTACTGTCACTACGCTTAACCCGC
>Ga0315908_10000249_pt1 | contig 42124 bp, 98 predicted proteins | sample LakEriMetagenome_12_FD_203520 | JGI IMG/M metagenome (GOLD analysis project Ga0315908, IMG submission 203520) | Freshwater fungal communities from buoy surface, Lake Erie, Ohio, United States - Buoy 4 MA124 | ecosystem: Environmental > Aquatic > Freshwater > Lake > Lake biofilm | place: USA...
GTTGAACTCAGAGGAATGTTAAGAACAAATACAATGGGTTTTATTAACTCAAAAGAGTTTCAAGATAATTATTTTGAAATGGAAGAGTTACAAAGGTGGATATGTCGTATATAAAATGACTTATAACGGTCGGGTATATATGCAGTACCCTTACACAGAATTTTAAATTTAGTACAAACCTTAATAGGGTATTGCATATATACCTTGTTAGCAAACGTTTAATTTATGGATTTTAAAAAAATATCAGAAGATATACAAGAATGTGAAGGAATAATTATTAATAATGATGGTGAAAAAATCCAATATATTAGAGAAGATGAAGTTATGCGACTTATATTAAAATACGCATACAATATCGACTATGTGAAACCAGAAGAAAATGTTGAAGATTTTGATGAGGACGAGTCTTAAATGTTTGCTAACGTCTGATGATAAACAATCGTTTTAATGTTGTTTATCATTTGTTATATTTAGGTTTACTAATTAAAAAAAAGATTATGATAACTTATATAGCGAATACACTATTTATACTTTTTCTTTTGTTCTGGGTTTGGTTTATAGTATGTTCTATAATTTATAGAGATAAACCATCGAATGATTTAACTGGTCAAAGTGAAAGACAAAAGAAAAATGACGATTATAATACTGACTATTATCCATGAACTCAAAACAAAAACAAACTTGAATATAACGGTTGAGTGTAAAAAATCGTTTTAATGTTTTTTACAATTTGTTATATTCTTTTTAAAAATGTTAATTATGATACATAAATTATATTACAAACCAAGTATTAATGGGGACAAATCACACAAAATTGAGATAATGGAAGGTGATATAGTAAAAGTAGATTTGAAAGAAGATAAACTCTATAAGGTAGTTCATCTATATGATTCAGATTTAAGACCACTTCTGTTTTATCGTTGTGGTATTAGAGATGTGGATACTTTTATGGAAGGTTATGATTCTATATTCGGAGGTAATCTTATTTTTGTGGAAAGAGAATTTTATGGCCCTGGCCATTTTTAATTGAATATAACGTTTTGCAAATAGGCTTAGTTTAATTTTATTTTAGAAGATATGAAAATAGAAATAACATCAGAGCAATTTAATCTTATTCAAAATGAGATTATTAGATTAGAGGAAGAAGATTTAGTACAATCAAGAATTAAATATGATACTTGGTGGAGAATTGCTATTCAAGATAAAATTGCGACACTAAAAGAAATACTAAAAAGTGAAGAGATTGATTTAGATAAATTAAATTGAGCCTATTTGCTGTTATGTTTCCGTTTCAATGGAACATAACGGATTAGTATAAACTTAGTAAAAAATTAAATTATGGAAAATATATTTGAAAGATACGAGCTTTTATGTAAAGATGTCAAACATCAAATTGGTTTTGTTGGTGATTATTATGTGATGGATTTTGAACATCTACAAAAAACATTAGATGAAATGAAAGAACTTCAAAAAACTATAAATCAAAATCAATTTGATGAATATAAAGAACGAACTTAATTTTTTATTGAGTTTATACTTTGTTATAAAATCGTTTTAATGTTTTATAACGGTTACAGATATATGTAGTTTTTTTTGAATTTGAAACACAAAACTTAAAAATATGAATAAAGATAATAAGAACTCAGAAGTTGAAAACACAGATAAAAAATTACATATATCTGGTGTTATAGATAGTGAAATTAAAATAGTTAATTCAGGTATTTATGGAACATTTAATAATGAGTTTATACTCAAACAGGTTCTATGTACAGGAAATCCAAATCCAAAATTTCCAATAACAGTTGGGAATATTTATAATGTTTTAGATACTGTTATAGAACCTGATGGTGAATACATTATTAAATGTGATGATGGTAGAAGATTAGTTGCACCAAGAAGCCTTTTTAAGGATGTTTAATTTCATTATCTATAACGGTTCGCAGGTTTATTTAGTGCGGACTTAGAAGCACAAACTTTCAAAATAGTAAAAACTTAAATAGAAGCAAAAATGAACAATAACAACGAAAACTACGCATTAAATAAACCTGTTGTTATAAGCCGTTTAGAACAAGCGGAAATTATAGCAAAAGCGATTATAAAGTTTGGAGACTTGAACAAAGTTAGTAAATGGTGCGGAGTTCCCGTTTGGTTACTTCAAAATGTTTTACAAGGGAATGAAATTCGCCAAACTCAATATGATAAAATGGTCTGGATGCGAGATAGGTTAAATGGCTTATAACGTCCGATGATAAACAATCGTTTTAATGTTGTTTATCATTTGTTATATTCAAATTAAATAAAAATTATAAAAATGAAAAAAATATGAAAAATTATATTATAAATTATAATGGGAATAAATTTTGTGTTTTTTTCAACACAAAATCTCCTTTGAGTGGAGTTAAACAATTCTTCAAATCAAATTATACAGATTTATTCAATAAATATATTGAAAAAAACAAATCTGGACAGAATTTTATTGATTTTCTTAATGAAATAGATTGTAAATTAGAGGTGGTTGATTTTTATGACTACTCAATAGTTAAACAATAATTACAAAAATGACAACAGTAATTATAATTGGAATAGTAAGTGGAATACTCTGGGTTTATTTGAAATCAAAGGATGATTGGGATAATATGACTAAACCACCGAAAGGTTGGATACAACATAAAGGATGGAGACAGAAAATAAACTAACCATAATTTTTGTTTAATTGAATATAACGATTACAGATATATTTAGTTTATTTGATTTTTTAACAATAAAAATAATAAAAACAATGGAAAAGAAAGAAGCGTTAGAAAAAACATTAGGTATGGATTATACACAATTAGTACCTTCAACAACAATGAAAAGTGAATTGTTTTTACTTACAAATGATGAGTTTGAACAACTACGAAAGTATATTAATATCTCAGACTATCAAATGAGTGAAAATGATTATGATACTATCATCATTTGTAATAGAATATTCAAAAAATCAAATCAATTGAATATATCTGATGTTATAAAATCGGTTTGTGATTTATATGAAAATATGAAAGATTGTGATAAATTCAGATTTAATGGAAATAACGGATGTGTAGGATGTAATCATTTACAAATTATTAATATTTAATCATTTACATAATGAAAAATCAAAAAAATATAAAGATTTATAAAGAAAGTTTATTAATTCACAATTATGTCTGAAGAAGAATTAAAAATAAATCATTCAATTGCATTATTTATGGATGATTACTACGACACTGGATTAGAACCTGCTTATTATATTAGGGAAAATAGAGTGTATGAATTAAAAGAAGCTCAATATCATTCTTCTTGGGATTGGTTAATGACTGTAGTAGATAAGATAGAAGATCTTGGATTCAGAGTCTACCTTAATCAGTACTCATGTCAGATTTACCAAATCGATAAACCTTTTCCTGATAATTTTATTATCGATGCGGATTTCAAAGAGTCTAGATTAGAGAATGCAGTTGATGGAATTGCTGCTTTCGCTGAATGGTGGAACGAAAAGGCAATTAAGCCTACTATCAACAAATATCCAGCTCTTGGTAACGAAATAGATGAATTTATTGATGATTGGTTACTTGAGAAAATACGATTCAGAGAAGAGCATGTTTTTGAAACAGAATTACAACCTGGTAAAACACTAAAATATCACCAAGTCCATCCTAAAGGTTCATATACTCGTAAATATCTAGAAGAAAAGATGAGAAATGCAATAGAGAGACTTTTTAGAATGTCTAAATCATTCAAATGAAAAATCTGATAATTTTTTTCCCTTTTAGTAAAGAAGATGTAAAAGCTTTCTCCGATTTACAAAAATCTAAAGTGTCTCAATTGAGAGAAGCTGCTATACTAAACTCTATTCAGATGACAGAACATGTACTTATCGATATGAAATTTGAAGAAACTACCGATAAGTTAGTAGCTTCTTATTTAACTTCTGAAATGTGGGAAAGTTTAGAGATTCAGAATAAAGAAAAATCCCTTCTGAATAATAATTCTTGGAAAGTTTCGGAAAGTTTAAAAATGGAATGTTCTATGTATAGAAACTGCAGAGGATGGCTAATAGATACTAAAGAATTATGTTTTCATAAACTAAATCGTCATTCTCTATCAATATTCAAAGGAAAAGTCAATGTCATCAAAACATTTGATGACATTGAGAAATTTATCGAAGATAACAAACACAGGTTTGTTTCAAAAAAATTTGGTATTTAGATTTCTCCTTTTTCTTGAAGAAATTTCCAATTAGCTTCATGTAAAGCTTTAACCTCATCTTTGTTCTGTCCGGTATATTTTACCGCATATTTCTTTTCTATCAAAGATGCATTCATGCTAGTACCTTTAGAATCAAAAACTTCAGCTAAAATTCTGCCAAATTTTTCAGTAGAATCTTCTTTGTAAGTGACAACTTTTACTTCAGATCCAACCGGAAGAGATTCTTGCATAAATTTAGTAGCTAGTAATCCCGCCTTTTTTTCTACTGGATTCTTAGTCCTTTTTTCAGGAGTGTCTACTCCATTTAGTCTAACAGATTGATTATTCAACCAGACATTGAAACCTAAATCAATGTTCACCTCGAGAGTATCTCCGTCTACGACATTAACTACAATTGCTTTATAAGTGTACATATTTAAAAGTCTTTTGATTCTAATAGAGTGTATGAGAATTTATTCCCGTGTATCTTGGAAGCTCTTTTGCATATTTTCATAAACTCATCAAAATCTTTAACTCTTTTGAAAACTTGGCAACCTGCAGACCAGTTTTCAACCCAAGTTGAATCTTGTCCAGACTTGTGAATGTTTATTCCGTAAATACCTTCAGTTACTTTATCTTCATCGTACTCTAAGTCAAAATCAACGTCTCTGTACACTTTAACTTTACCTAATCTTTGGCAAAGAGCATCGTACTTTCCTTGATGTTTATCTATAGCCCAAGTTGCCCTGTACTGGTTAGGCACCAAACGAGCACAGCCTCCTGTGATTCCCATCTTGTTCCACTCTAGCATAGACTTTTTTCCTGGGTCAGTAGTAGCAGCCCATTCAAAATATTGCCAAGATCCGTTCTCATCTTTAAAAGAAATTGTAAGTAAATCGTCAAAAACGTTAGTTACCTTTTTACCTGTAGATGAATTTCTGATTCCCACAATGTTAACATCGTAAGATTTATTTGCATCATCGTTAAACCACTTAAAGCCTTTTGCTTCTACAGCAGCTTTAATTTGTTCTCTAGTATAAGCCATTTTTGTATGTTTTTGCTATATATTCGAAACTTACAGATCCTTTTCTCTATAACAAAAAACAGAAGATGGGTAACCAGGAACTCGAAACTTTTAAAGTTTGTCACTTCTGCGGGATTGACATCAAAGATGAAAAGAAAATCAAATTCTGTTGTGAAGAACACGGAAGATCTTTTTCTAGAGCTAAAAAAGCTAACAAGAAGATAAAAATAAAAGTTGACAATAAAACTACTATTTTCACAGATAAGTACGATAAGATATCAGATATCATCTTAAAGTACAGAAATATGATGGACGATTACACTAGATATGCACCAGGAGGACCTAGTTCGTTAGTCAAAATAGGTTCAAACCACATGTCCGGAGACATGAGATAACTTCTTTAACATGGAAAACAATTACACAGACGATAAAAACTTTACAGAAGCAGAAAAAGCTTTTGAAGATTATATGAAACTCTCAGCTCATGATAATTTATCTTTGAAAGAAGCTTTTATATCTGGATGGAACAGACATCGGCAGGTTTCTAAAAAGCTTTACACATTAGAAGAAGTAAAAGAAATTGTAAACTGACGTATAATTGCCTCACGTTTCAAATGGCCATCTTTATTTGTTATTTTTGTTATAACTTAAAAATATAAAGCATGGGAGTTTTTGAAAAAGAAATTGAATCTTTCAGAAAGGAAATTTCTGAAAATGTAAAAAACATGTTTAATGAAACAGGATCTGTGGAACCTATTTTATTTGCTTTAACTTATAATCAAGGGAAATTTAAAATTGGAGTCTTAATGGGACTAGAAAGATTTTTTATTTCCGATGAAGGGAAAGAAGCTGCAGTACTCATCATGCGAAAATTTAACGAAGAAACCAAGCCTCTGGCTATAGCGTTAGCTACGGAAGGGTGGATGTCAATTTACGAAAAAGACGATAATCCGTTAGACAAAGATGGGTTCTACGCTAAAGGTAAAGTGAGGCCTTCTCAAGACCCTAAAAGAAAAGAAGTAGTCAACATTTCCTTTGAAACTTATAATCAAAAAGCTTTTGAATGTTGGGAAATAGTCAGAGAAGAAAATGTTCAGCTGAGTAGTATGGTATCACAAGGCTGGGAGCTAAAAGAAAATGAATTTTCTGGAACTTTCATGAGTCTCTTGAAAGAAAATTATGACTATATCTCAAAATTAGTAGAAAACATTAGTCTAAATTAGACTATCTTGAATAAGATTAAGGAACGAAAAAAAGTTGGAGCAACTTGTCCTAAGTGCAAAAGCCCTGACTATGTTTACAATGGTAGAGTTTATGAACCTGATGGTAAACATCAATTTGAGTGTAAAAGCTGTGGAAAATCTTGGCAATACGGCAAGACAGAATCTAAATATATTAAGCTAGCTTAGTATTGATTAATCTTATTGATTAAAGCTGATTCTAGAGAAGCTACTGCTTTCTCAAAATCATTGAACAAGGGAATATTAAATCTAGAGCATACTATTTCTACATTTCCTTTTCTCCAGAAATCATCTGGACAACAGACTATGCAATCGCCTTGGCTGCCTCTCCATCCCAGTTCTAGCAAAGAAATTGGAGATTTTGTTCCTCCCACAAAATAGAAAAATGCAATATCAGCTTTTTCTAGCTTATCCATTTCCCAGTTAACTTGATATCTAAATTGAGGATTAGATTCTCTCTGTTCCCATGAAGAATCCCAAGAAACTCTCCTGGGATTATAAATGGTTAAGGGTAAATTACTTAATCTTTTTTCAACAGTAGATTGCCAATCTTCAGCTACACCCATTTCTATAGATCCAGCTAAAAAGACACTTGTGTAATTGTAATCCGCTTGGTCTGACGAATCGGGTTTAATAACTTTCATTAGGATTGATTGTTTTTCCATTTCTCTGTTTTCTTTCTGAAATTGTAGCCTCCGTAGAAAGCTATAATTGCTATGATTATTGTAACCATTGGTAGTATTTTTTAGTTAATTCTTCACGATGATCTAAACCATTATAGCCACCGTTTATTTTTAAAGTAAGTTCTTTGATAGAAGAGTTGTTGACACCTTTATCGCAAATGCTCCAAAGTTTATTCTTATCGAAAAAATAGAAAGCAGATTCAAAAGAGTACGATGTAGCTACCAAGTCTGGATTCTCCATTATAGCTTGCACTTTGATATAAGTAGCAAAAGCTTGATAATTAGATTTCCCAGTCAATTGTATAGCTCCTCTTCCTCTAAATTTGAACCCATCACCTGTAATTTCAGAGCCGTTTCCTAAACGGTTGCCGTAAACTCTGTTAGCTATCTTTTCAGGATTTCTAGCATACGATTCTGATAAGTTCTCAGGAAAGTACTTTCCGAACGTTTTCTTTAATCCTGCTGCACTGTAGTTCAAATTCTCTGAAAAAACTTTAAATTCTCCAGTCTCATGACCAGTTTGGCCGAAGAAATGTGCTGCTCTTTCAGGTGTCATTTTGAAAAATCTCATAGCAGCTTTAAGCGTTGTTGGTCCAAAAACACCGTCAGCTTTCACACCAATTTTTTCTTGTAAAGATTTTACACTCATGATTTTTTAATTTGTTTTTTTCTCCTTCTTCTTTTTTTCTTTAATGGAACTAAAGATGAGGGCTTACCTAGAGATGGCCAAAGATCCCCTGAACCAAAGGAAGTGGAAGTAGGCGGTACTGCATTTCCCATGCCTGATACATTTCCAGCTGGTGCTACACCGACTGCTGCAAAATCTTCAGTTAACCATTGTTCATAATTTTTAAATTTCATTGCTTTAATATTTTTAATCCTGAGATACTCTTTGTTAAAGTATAAATGTACATTTATCTAAAGTGTAAAGTATTACCACATATCAATTGCCAATGCGTGCAACTTATGTGTTAAGACTCTTGCTTGTATTTTATGTTATCTAATCGTGAAAACCACCCATCGCCATGAACACTGAATGTTTTAGCTTCTCTATATCTTTCTTTTCTCAGTTCTTTAATAGTTTTAAAGAGTTTTAAAGGGTCTAAAGCATTAGCTTCTCTTAACTTTTTCTTGGAAAAAGGGTTTTGCGATCCTGTAATTTTCACTCCCAACTTCTTTAAAGCTTTTCTCAATATCTCTTCTGTGCCTTCTACACCTTGATTAACACAAGCATCATAAAGAATATTAGCAACATTCTGGTCAGCAATTAAATGCAAGTTTTGAGCATCCCAATAATCTCTCTTAAAAATTTCCAGAGCAGTAGAGTATTTCAAATTTTTCATATCACTAGCAGTAGGAACTCTGTTCAAATAATCTTGAAGAACTGGAGCTGAAATCCCATATTTTGTACCTACAAAAACTTTTCTCCCTCTCTTGTCTTTTACCCAGTTGCCAGTATCTTTAGTATCATCTGAATAAAGAGCTTCAGCAAAACTGACAAGTTCTTGAGCTATATTAAACGTAGATTTTCTAGCAATCCTCTTGAATTCTTCTTTAACTCTCTCGAATCTGGTACTCTTTTTAGGATCTTTAGAAATAGTTTGCGATTGCATTTGAGGAGTATCGGGAGCTTCCAAAGATTGTAAAGCAGATGTGCCTAAAAATGTCACAGCTGCAGCCATCAACATCTTTCTTCTTATCTCGTCTGGTAAACTAGCTATAGTCTCTATAAACTTATCAAAGTAATACTTAATCTTCTCCTTTGGAATCTTTTGCAAAAAAGATTCTATTTTTCTAATAGCTTTTTCAATAAATCCCTCTTCTTCAGTCTCTGTCAAATCCCATTCCATTGTCACAGGAGGAGCATCTTTGACTGGCCGTGTTAAATCCCACTCTATAGTATTGGGGCTAGTCTGCCTGCCTTCTGACTCTGTCAAAAACAGGAGGCTCTGTAATAGATCTGAAAATTCTTTTTCCAAAAGAAACTCTTGGTAGTTACTTATCATCTTATAGTTCTTTTTTCTATATATTCTTTTCTGACACTTTTTGTTATTTTACACAAAAGAAACCTTATGAAAGAACTGAGTAGAATAATTGAATTACAAGATGAACTCATTCGTCTATACGAGACTCAGATAGCTGATCTTACAATGATGTCTAAAATAGAATTAGGAGACGATGTCATTGAAAAAATTAAATCTATCAAGCAACAGTTAGAAATTCCTTTTTGAGATGAAAAAGGACGAGATAAGAATAGTAGCTGCTCTAAAATCTTGGATCAAGAACACTGAAGATGGTTTTAGTGAAGAGGAGAGCTATAATCTCCTCAGGAAATTAATAGAAGAAAGGTCTTCAACGCTGAAAAGAAGACCCACTTTGATCAAATTTGGCCCAGATAATCTACCAGATCACCAGACTTGTTACTATTGCAATTTAGCAGATGAAAAAGTTGAAGCAGGTGGATTGTGGCACTGTCCAAATTTTACGTGTACTGGTCCAGGAGGTCATTCGCATAGAAGAACTCTTAAAAGCTACAAAGAGGATGTTGACGGAAAACATACTATAGATATTGAAGACTGGATGGAAGAAGCTAAAAAGAAAATAAAAACTTTGGAAGATTCTCCGATTAAAGAAGCGGTAGCAGCAGGAATAAAAGCTTTTATAATAAAAATCACAAGCACCAAAATGGGCTTGTGATTGTGTAGAATTTTTATAACATGTCAGAAGGTGACTTCTGTGACAGTGAACTATCTACCTTGACCTCTGTACTTTTTAGGAGCTTGTTCTTTTGGTCCGTATTTTTTCTTAATTTTTCCAGAACCTTTCTTCCCAAAGTTTAACTTAACTCCTGTTGAAGAACCACCTTTAGCTTTTGCCATGACACTTGAACTATTTTTTACAGGTTACAGTGTTATCCGTAACTATTCCGAAACTATAAGTTTCTTTGCTTATATAGATTTTTTTAGTAAATCGTAAAGATCTTGCTGAGCGTCTTTATGAAAATCGAAGAAGTTAACTTTCTTTTCTTTGTCATCATCGTCTTCCTTGTAAGTAACTTTGATACCTCTATGAGCTTTATCAGGAGTGACAGCTACAATGTGCCATACTTTATCTTCAACCTCTAACTTTTTAGGTTTTTCAAAAGTTACAGTATCGTTCATGTTAGTTGAAAGGTCTCCAACTTTATCAACAAGTGGATTCTTTTCTTCTTTCTTTTCTTCTTTCTTTTCTTCTCCGCCCTCTTCGGTTTTCTCTTCTTTCTTTTCCGAAAGAGCTTTAGACCATTCGTCGAACATCAACACTTTTTCTATTTTCATGATATTTTTGTTTTTATTTTCATTTTCTCCTAAACCGAATTTTTTAGCTACCGATTGCGTAGCTAACCACTTTAAAGAAGGGAACATCTTGAGTTCTTCAGTCTTTGGTCCATCGTAAGAAAAGATGTACTTGCTGTTAACTACTTCAAATTCATCTGAAGGCCTAGTAGAATGAGAACTTGAATCTTCGCTTACACGTATTTCAGTAATGTTCCTTTTGTCGTCTTCTTTGACGTGGAGGTAAAATTCAGCTTCCCGGTCGTAACCGATAGGATTATCTCTATCGTAAGTTATGAGGTAGATTTTTCCTTCTTCGACTACCGTAAATGAGGCAGTCCAGACGCTGTTAATGACAGGTTTCATCGCATGGTAAATCTTACCAACTTCTAACTCGATTTGTCTGCCTTTTCCGTAGAATTTCATAATTTATAAACCGTCGTCTTCGCCAATAGCATGTTTAGATTCCACTAAAGATTCTAAAGCATTTACCGAATCGTTATAATTTCTTAAATCGTTCATAAAGTCTTCAACTTTTGATTTCAACCAGTTCCAGATTCCGGATAACATATCCATAACTCCTTCATTGATCTCAGATTCTTGAACTCTCTTCAGCTCTAGAGAAAGACGATCTGGGTTCAACTTCTTGTTAATTTCTTTGTAGTTCAAAAGAGCTTTCTTTTGTGTAGCCGTAGCTTGGTCAAGAGCAAACTCCCATAACTTAGCGTAAGGGAAAGTTATCTTTCCTTTAGTAGTATTGATAGTAGCTAAGATCTTTTTAAACTTCAATGTTGTAGTATCCATACCTTTCATGACATCCATAATAGCTGCATTCTTAGATTTAAGCTCAAGTTCTTTAATCTTTAAAGCTTTTTCAAATTCAGCTTTCTGAGCTTCCACTTCTTCAGTCAGCTTCATAGCTTCTCTTAGCAACTTTTCTATCTTGTGAGTAATCTCTGTATCAGCTTCAGCCTTGATAGTAGCAGTTCTTTGCACTTTTGCTTCAGCTAAAAAATTTTCAAATGAATGTACTTTAGACATCTTTAGTATTTTTATTTTGCCTATATATCAATTTATTTACAATCCAAATTTCTTTCCACTAATTGTACCTCTCAGTTTAGTTAGTATATCGTCACCGTACAGTTTCTTGACACTAGACGTAAATTCCTTGTTTGGCATGGAAGTTTTATGAGAGTGTGCATAAAACTTGAGTGGCGGATTTTTAGCATCCACTCTAAATCTTAATTTCTCTAACTTCTCTTGATCCAAATCTCCCTCTCGATTAATTGCTGAATCGAGTCTTTCTATTTCTTTTTCAGCATCAGCCCTTTTCCCGAAAGGGCCAGCTACTTTTGCGTCATCTCCTGCATGTGGTCGAGTGTAGACAAACCAAGTAGTAAAACTGGCTTGAAGTGATGATGAATCTGTGCTATTGTAGTCCTGAGGTTCCAAGATCTTAGTTTCTTCGATACCCAGATCTTTAGCTACCCACGCTACAACAGCTTCTAGTTGGTGCCTGTCCATCAAGTCTGGAGCTTTGGGCGCAGCTTTCTTGTACTTAGGGTTGTAGTTATGAAGCGAAAGGTACTTTTGATTACCATTAGAGTCTTTACACTTAGCCATTAAAAAAGAATCAATCTTTTGTTCTATCTCCTCTTTAGTATCGTCAGGTCGAAGAGAGAAAACGTTGTTGTGATGATACATAGTAGATAGCTTACCCAAGGTTTTAATCTCTGCAGCAGTAGCCCAATCCACAAAAGTGTAACCCTTGCTGTTCAAGTCTTCTCCTTTGTCAAACGTGTAGCCTATTAGGTCACTTATACTGGGCTTCAACTCACAAACCCATCTGTTACCGGTGAAGAGCACAGGATCTCCAGGCTTCAGGTTCATTTTCTTCTTCATAGCTTCTACTTCAGCAGAATCCAGTAGATCGTAAGTGATATTGTGATGCCACTGTTTGGGAGCATTTACTGCTTCGTTCACAAAGTTTTCAAAATCTTTAATCATCACTGATCATTTTTATTAATTTCTTTAGCAGCTTTGACCGCTTTCTTGTAAGCTCTAGAACCCTTTCTAGCAGGTTTGCGTCCTTCCGCTCTCTTCTTTCTAATGTTGTACCAGAGCCCTTTCGACTCTTCGTTCAACCAGGTATCAAAATCTTTAATCATCATCTTCATTTTTTATATTCCGTAACGAGCACCTGCCAATTGCACTCTCCATTTCTCTTTTAGCGCCAAGTAAGTCTCTAACTTCATGAGGAGGATATTGTAGACATTACCATCATGCATAGCATGGAAAGCTCTAACCACTTTTCCACAGCCCTCTACGTCAGAGTAGAACTCGTAATTGTCAAAACTTCCTCCTTTCAGCTCCACTACCTCTTCATGATCGCTCTTCATCTTTTCTAGGGATTTCAGCAAGATGCCCATTAGGACTTTATCGAGTTCAGTTGTCATGTCAGGATCTAGAGCGATGAACTCTTCATCTTCATCCAGCTCCAGGAACTGAGCAGCTTTGTCTTCAGTAGGGTACTCTTCGCCAGCATTGGGTTTCAAGTCATCTATGCTTATCAGGGGCAGCTCTTTGCCCGATTCTGACAATAACCAAGTTTCAAATCCTTTTAAATGTTTCATATTCTATATATCTTCTAGACATGATGTTTTCTGTCCAACTCCCAAATTGTTATCTTTAAAAAAGTAAACTATGAACCCTCTGGCAGCCAAGATGAAGATCAAGCGATGGGAAGCTAATATGATCAGAGACTCTCGTGGCCAATTGAAAAGATGTTATTGGAACCAAATGGTTCTAGAAGAGATACTGAAGTTGCAGCTCTCTGCTAACATTCCTAATAGAGATCACTTGGGAATGGAGACCGCACCCGCTCTCCAAGAATTGAAATCTGGATCAGGCCAATGATTGAATATACTCACATAAATTACAGAGATCATCTAGGAATAGAACTGACACCTGAAGAAATGGCATCAATTTCAAGTATCTCAGCTACTATGTTTCTCAGGGAAGCCGCAGAAACCCGCGCTATGCAAAGAGCTGCTTATCGAGAAAAGATTAAACTGGCATGGAGCTCTTATCTTGAAGATGAGACTCCCGTTAATCACCTGGGAGTACAATTGGACCCCAAAGAAAAGGTGAACGTCAAGGATCTAAACCAGCTTTTTAAACTAGTCGACAAATGAAATCAATGTTTCAAAACCACTTGGGCCTAAAGCTGACGGAAGAGGAGGCAAATCGACTCTGGAGCGAAACCATATCTGGCCTCATGAAAAGCTTAAGCATAGAAGACATAGACCAGATAGGTACCACAATAAGCAACAGAATAACCCAAGAGATTCAATCTCTGGACTCAAAACTCGTTCAAGATGAAGACTAGTTCAAGTTCAAGATCAGATGCATGGATCCAAATCGTTAAGGGATCTGTAGACCCGTTCACTACGACCTCTTTCTACACAGATCACCTGGGGATCCAGTTGAGTCCTCAAGAACACCTCAGTATCAGGATCAACGAAACCATAAAGGCAATCTCGCTATCAACCAATGCCAGTTCCCGTGAAAGAAGACCCTAGTATAGGAATGGACATCTACGGTAGGATAGGAATGGACATCTACGGTATCCTCAGCCACCTCCTCGTCTACAAAGATCACCTGGGTGTCCAGTTGAGTCCAGAGGAGACCCTAGAGATCATCGAATCTTCGATTTCTGCAATGATATCGCCGGGCACCCAGGGGCTGCCCACTCCCTAGCTCCTGGGCAGTCCCCCTCCACAAGCTGGTCAGGCAAGCTTATGTGTCGTCGTCACGTCAGTCTCGTTCGCTCGCCCTCTCAACCCCCGCCCCTCACTCCCTAGCGAAAAATAAATTAGCGAAACTCTAGACTTCCCCATCCCCACTTTCACCATCCCCACTTTCACCATCCCCACTTTCACCATATAGGAATAATCATAATAATAGATAATCAGACACACTTTCAATCCCATCTCCATATAAGGTATATCATATCAACTAATCTCCATTCTACACAAATCCTCTATATACATCTCCCTCCCAATCCCCATCACCATTATAATCATAGAGGATCAAGGGAAGCCCACTTTCCCCCATTTTCAAATCACCACCATATCCATATACATGAACTGTCACTCGAAGCCCTTCCCTCTCCCATTCGAAACTACACCAGGTTATATCAATATACTGTCAACAACATGGTACCGGCCTCAATGTCATAATCACTTAATACTGGCCTCAATGCTGTCAACAACATGGTACCGGCAATGCTGTCAATAACATGGTACCGGCCCACCAAACGTTAACGCACAAGCTCGCCTGACCAGCCCGCACAGAGCCCCTCACCCTCTCAGATACATATCTAATAGCCAGTCTGTCGTTTATAGTCCCCTCACCCTCCCGTAGCTAAATCTTCCTTTTATTTCTTCCAGTTTCCCGGGAGTCCTAGCTCCTCCGGTTCCCCTGCCCGCCCCTATGGGGATTTCAGTCTGTTTTGAAGCTGTGGAGGTGGCTGATGATGTGGGGGTTATGGGCGAGAGTGGGAGCTCGGGAGCGCTGGCCAGGGCTGGGTCGAACGACAGGCCGGAGGGGTGCGCCACATGCCAAACTGGTAGACGAAAGTAGACCGCAGGTCGGGATTACTCTTACCCATCGTGGAGACTCCGGGGAGGGGCAGGAGGATGAGGTCCTGTCTAAGTGTGTATAGTTAAATATAAGACTTCCATCTCAGGAAGTGAAATGTGGGGCCAAATAGCTCGTTTCACGTGGCCCATCATATAGGCTAGGAGCTCACTTTTGAAACGAGCACACCTTGGTTATGGTAGATCTAGAGGGTGAGGAAACTATGCACGGGAAACTGGATAGGATAGGTAGTTTCGCGCCGGGAAACTGACATGGATGGGAAGTTATACACGGGAAACTAGCTCCCTTATAAAGGGGCTGCTAGTTTGAAGTGGTGCGAAGTTGCGGACAGGAGTGGATTAATCCTACCTATTGTCTTCCAGAATAGGGATATGTTTTGTTGTTATAGTTAAATATAAGAATTTTTAGAGAGGAAGTGAAATGTGGGGCCAACTAGAGGCCGTACTTGTGAGAAGTGAGGCGGAGTTTGATTCTCTTGAGGTAGTCTTGGAACTGAGAGTCTGTGAAGTTAGCGATCGTGAGCAGTTCTTCTTGGCGAAGAGACACGTCTTCCCATCTTATATTGGGAGGGCAGTCCAAATTGTTGACCTTGTGCCAGAGAGGGAGTGCTTGGTGGAGGCGTTCGAGGAACTCCACTGAGGCGTACTCAGTAGTTAAGTGATCCCGGTTTTGCTGATCGCGAGAAGGGAAAGGAGGAGGCGTATTCGTACCTCTAAAAAAACCAGGGGACATCTCTATCATGAAGAAGATAGAGTCGTAGCTTCTCCAGATCTCATTCATCGAACCAAATTCTCTCTCGCTTTGCACAGGTAGCCCTACAGGTCGGTCATAAGGTCGAGCTGCTCTATGACCGATGTCAGCTGAGTGTACATGAGGATGAAAAAGACAAAGTTGAGTTCCTAACCACATGATTTTAGATTTTAATTAACATCATAGTGTAAGACTCTGTGCTAGCGTACCACCCTTTCTTTTTACACCAATCGTTGAACTTCATGTAGACGTCAATATCGTATTTGGCGTGTTGAGAAGGTGATAACCAATTATCAAGGGCAGAGAGGGGACTAGCGTCTTTCTCTGTGTAAGGGACTGAGCTAGCGTTAGGTAGCCAGATAAAGTTATCAGAAGCGTAGTCGGGAGAGAAGCTAGAACCCTCTTTGATGTTTAGGGTTGGAAATCTTTTCTCTAGAGCTTTTACCATTTCTTGGTTCGTCATATCTGTCTTTTATAAGTTATAGTTAAATATAAGACTTTTTAGGGAGGAGTGGAATTGTGGTGCCAATGAGCGTAAAAAAGGAGGCTTTTTAGGGCCTCCTCTTGGATAGTCGTAACAAGGTATCCAATTATTCAGTTTCGGTTTCTTCGTTCTCCTCTTCCTCATTCTCCTCTTCGTTTTCTTCCTCGTTGTTCTCTTCGTTTTCAACTAACTCAGTAGAAGTAGAAGCTAAAATGTGCTCTTCGTTCGATTCAGCTAACCAATCTGCGAACGATTTAACTCTTGTTTCTTTCATGTGAAATTTATTTTTGTTTGACTATATATCAAAAAAAGGAGGTGGAATTGCTCCACCTCCTGGTGCTTGAAAGGGAGCATTTCCTTTCCAATACACTATATCTGTCTGCCTTTTACAAGCAAAAGCGGGCACCTTGGCATGACCCGCTTGAGTGGGTAACGAATTACCCGTTGAAACTAACCTTAGCTTTGAGTCCTAAAGCAGAGGCTGTTTGAATAAGTTCTAAAACAATGTCTTCTAGGGGACGTACAGTTGGAGTCTTTTCTGGAACAACTATAGGATAAGTTTTCTCGTCAAGTTCAATTACTGGCTCTACGTAAAAACCACGTTTCTCTTTACTGAAAGAAGTATAAGGCATGGTAGAACCTGTAGCTGGAGCCATTCTTTGGGTGATGCCTAGGGTGGATTTTCTACCTGATACTGCTGCACGTGTTCGGCCTAGAGCTTCTGCAATTTGAGCAGAATTCTTGCCTTCTTTAACCATTTTGGTTAACATGTTATCTTCAATTTTCGTCCATGGACGATACTGTGATGGTGGATTGTAAGTTACCATAAGCGTATGTTTTTATAATAAAAGATAACAAAGGTTGTCGTGGTGGGAAACAAAGAAGGATAGGAAGTTTGAGGGTGTGAAACTGGATAGGATAGGCGGTTTCCCGGCGCAGGGACAGGAGAGCTTGAACGCGCCTATACGTATATACGCAATAGTCAAAGGTCTGCCAGCCTGGCATTTTTTCTTTTGACATAAGTTGATTATATTTACTTAAACTCATAAACATGGCAATTTTTGAAAGCGAAGGAATAAAATTTGAAGATGCGCCTCTCTTCATCCCTAGTTATACTCCTACTGAAATGTTTAGAATGGGTATCTTTGGAGGAGGATACTTTCAAATAGAAACTGAGTTACCTGAAAAGTTTATAAAAGAGATGGGTGCTCTATGGCCTCAAAATTGCAAGCCTGACAAAAAGAATAACTTTTACAAGATTATCGGTGGAGCTTCTCTAGAATGGTGGAGAGAACAAGGGTTGATACATCCAGACGACCCTAATGGATGGGTAGAATGGTATATCAAATTCTATTACGGTAGGAGACATCCGGATGATAATAGGCAAATTGGAAGATTCAGATCTTTTATAGCTAGACACTTGGGTATGTTAAGGAGTTACCAATCTAAAGGTAGAGATTCTGAGAAGACTAAGCAAAACTTATTGCAATGGGCTTGGGATCACCACGTAGACTTTGTGGACCCACGTTTCAAAATGTGACATTGATTGATTATTTTTATCATAACCAAAAACCAAAAGGATATGCAAAACGAATTAGGAATTCAAGATATCAAGTCTGGAATGATCGTAGCTTACAAAGCACCAGGAGAAAATCATACAGGATGGTACAGAGTTACCAAAGCTACTAAAAACTACGTTAACTTAGGAGCAGTTTTCGGAGGTAGAGTTTACTACAAATCAGTTCCAAAGGCAGATGTTAAAGAAGATGAACAAGCTTGGTACGACTCTTGGTCAAAAAGTGAAACTTACATGAGTATGTAATATGAAAAGGAGCATTGTAACCCCGCAAAGCTTGGAAGATTTACTGAAAATGGACCAAGCATTAAGAACAATGAGAATAGGGATTCAGTTAGCTGAAGCTATGGCAGAGCAAGCGATCATTGTTTCACAGAGAGAAGCTATTGTCAATAGGCAAGAAGATCTATGGACTCATGCATTGATAGAGAGATTTCCAGCTAACTCATCATGTAAAAGTAGAAAAGAAATTTGGATCATGTTTGAACCAGGAGATCCTACAGCAAAAAGATTTCATTCTTATCCTTACTGGAAGAAATATTTTGAAAAAGGAGAGACCATTCTATGTCTAAATAATGTATCTTCATGGAATATTCTTCATGATTCTGATATAGTTCACAGAAAAGTCAAGAGTTCAGAATTGAGATTGACAGAATGGGATATGAAATGTATGACGAGAGAAACAGCTAAAAAATTCGGGTTATGATAAGTTCACTATCAGATAAAAAATATGGGTTTAAAGAGTGGCTTTTTGAAAACTTGAGCAATATTCCCCAAGCAGAGGCTATTTCTTATCCAAATCAAGAGTTCTATAACGCAATTGCGCAACTGAAAGATCTTTCCTATAATTACGTTCGGAACGCTAGAAAACGCTGGGTCTTCAAACTTAGAACATTTGATGATCTGTTTACGCACTCAACTCTTGAAATGGAAATCACAGTGTTTGTGAAGATCGTAAGAGGTAAAAAAGTTGCATGCCTCTCTGTAGTCTACGATGCACCAGTAAAGTACAAATCAAAACAGGATTTCTTTGTAGGAAATACGTATAAGAAAGGCAAGCGGTACCACTATTCAAATCCTGTATATTTTACGAAAGAGATACCAAAAAGGTTTGCGACATCTCAGACTGCTACAAAGTTTGGGCTGTAATTGGCCCCACATTTCAAAAATCATTCAAAGTTTGTTATATTTGCAATAACCAAATTAATCAAAATATGAACGGAAACTTCTCATTCAAAAGAGCAGCTACGATTAAAGTTCCTGACCAGTTCTTTAATCCATTAGTAACAGGTATCAAGTCTGTGGACGAGGCCTGGTCAGAATTAGGCGGAATAGTTCCATCTCAAGTAACATTCATAACTGGAAACCCAGGAGCGGGAAAAACAACTTTGACTCTAGCAATCGGAGCTTGTTTAAGTGCCAAAATATCCATCGCTTTCATCAGCTTGGAGATGTCAGACTTCCAATTGGCTAATCAATCCAAGAAGATTCCAGGTTTTGGTGGTGTAGATGTATCTGGAGATTTTGACCAAGAATTGACAATGCAAGCTTTAAGAGAACTTAAACCTGGATTGGTAATCCTGGACTCTATACAGAAAGCTGCTAGAAAGATGAAAGACGAGCATGGGAAACCTTTACCTTTTGATAGAGCTCAGTATGAGATAGTAAACATGTTCACCACTTTTGCTAAAGAAACTTGGACACCAGTTTTCTTAATAGGACATTGTGACAAATCTGGAAACTACAAAGGCCCTTCAGATTTACTACACGATGTGGACAGCCACTTAACAGTCCATTATGATAAAGAAATGGATTTAAGAACCTTTGGGTTCGGGAAGAACAGGTTTGGTGGAGTAATGGAAGATGGACTATTTGGAATAACTAGAGATACTGTATGGATAGGTTCGCCATACATCTCTAACGTGTACTCAGATGCTGTTATTCAACCTACACAGAAGTTTGAACCCTCGGTAACACAAGAACCCACAAATGACATAGACGAACCACTTAAAGCTGCTATGATTAACCTGAAAAACAAATGGGATGGATCATCAGCTAGATCACTCATTCAACTGACTATAGAGAAGCTGAAGAGAGAAGATCCAGATATTGCTGAAAAATCTTACGTCAAGAATTCCCAAAGGATTAAATTAGCCTTTAGAGGAAACACAGTAGCTCATTGCTTCCCTAGATCTGGAGAAATTGTTTTCGGAAAGAAAACTTTCACTAAAATGGAAATAGGAAAGATAGGATACGCTAAAGAACAGAAATACATCATAAAACACTGCAAGGATGATGCAGACCTCCTCTTGTGGGTTATCATCCACGAATGGTGCCATCTTTTTGAAGGTAATCAGCACCACAAAAATGCTTTCTTTGACGAAGTCGAGAAAAAGTACTTATGGTTCATCTCAAGAACATAAGTTTTCATATTTTTTGGTTTGGTTTAGGGAGGTGGTACTTAATTGTACCACCTTTCTTTTTGTCTTAATGTTTGATTATATTTACTTATAACCAATTAAAAATTATATGAGAGAGTTAATCAAAGGACACGTGGAGATGGTGAAAGTCATAGCAGAAGCACCAACTAAAGAAGTATTCAAAGCTGCAGCTTGCTTCTTGGTAGTAGGAACATTGTTTTATTATTCAATTTTAATTTTCGGGTAATCATGGGACATACAATTAGAGAAATCATGGAAAAAGGACACAGAACAAGATCAGAAGTAGTATCAATTATTCGCCACTACCTCTACGACGATTTGAGCAAATCGGATATCAAAGAAGTTTGCTTTAGCAGATTCGACATCACGTACGAAGAGTTTGAATCTTGCTTCTCTGAAGCATTCACTTCATTATGAAAGAATACATAGAACTTACTTACGCCGTACCAGCTTCGAGAACGGTGGCTATGCTAAAGAAATCGGGTCTAACACCTAATGAGTTGTCACTAGATTATTTGTTTGAGACTCTCTTAGTTGATCTGAAATATGCTAAGATATCATATCACCCGCTTAAACTTTTCCCTGTCACTATTGCTATCAAGGAAAAGGATTTTGCAGAAAATGCTATCAAGATAGGTGACCTTTTACGTGAAATTGGTCTTCCGTTATACGATGATACAATTTCATTGATTTACCCAGTCAATCATCTAGGATTAAATCCTCTAGGCTTACCTCTTAATTGGCACCACAATTCTTAATTCCAAGAAGATGTATTAAATTTATCATATAAACAAATAAATCAGACAGACATGGTAACTATAGACATCACAAAAGAAATCTCAATTGCAACTGTAATCGAAACTTTCGGAGTTGCTAACAGATCAAACATTGAAGAGATGATTAACATCTTCCACTGGATGAGAGAATCAGGGATGGAAAGCGAAGAACGTTGTTATTCTCATATCGGTTTCTTGTATTCAGCTTTAAGAGATATGGAATTCCACACTCTAGATCTTCCACTCTTCCTTAACTAGGTTGACTCACATTTCATTTTCTCTTAAAAAAGTCTTAAATTTAACTATAACCAATTAATATTTTACAAAAATGTATAGTTTAATATGTTCTTATTACGAGAAGGAGTTCAGCACATTAGATGAACTCCTCCAAGATGTGGAAGCATCAGGCATGGATCCTAACTACGAAATTTCTCGCAATGGAAAAGGGACTGGAGAGTTTGTTTCCGATCTTCTACAGTTCTAATTGACCCACATTTCTCTTCTCCCTATAGATTGTTTATATTTACTATATAAACCAACCAATTATGACACACGAAGAATTCAACACTGGTAAAACGATTATCTGGGACGGACAATTAGGAATAACTGTTACTACGGACCAGACTCTATCAGAACTGTTAGCTGAAGATTTACGTTCAGTAGGGATTGAAGTTACAAGAGTGGGAAGAAAGCCTCGTTCTAGAAACAAATTCATCCTTTTCACTATCAAGGTTGTACGTATCAAGGGATTGGACATGATGTTCCTTTCTGAAAAAGATGCACAAGACTGGCACAGAGCCAAGAACAGAAGCATTAGAACTCTAATGAAAGCACCAGATGAAGCTTTCAACGTTGTTGAAACAGAGGAAGCTGAAGAAATGTTATGGTGGTCTCAAGCATTCAACATGGCCTATAGATTAGGCGCAATCAATTTATCTAAAGATGGTATTCTTAAATCAAGAGGAACTTTAACAGGAAGAAAATATGGACTATAGTTTATTAGAAGAGCCGATAGAGGCTTTCATCCAGAGAATGGAAGAAGAGGAAAAATTGGAAAAACAATTATCAGATAAAGCTGAAGAAGAATACTTTTTTAGGGTATTCGAAGCTACAAACACTTACCCGTCATGAAACCGAAAGAACCCGATAAACCCGAAAGAGATAAAGTCTTAATCATTGACTTACAGGACATAGACCAGAATCATAGACCAGAAGTTTTAGTAATAGCTGTCGACAAACTAGTAGCTATTAATCTGGAAAAGTCTGATAATACTGCACAAGTCTCACACGTTCCAACCTGGGTATTAAAAATAGTCACTGTTCATAATACAGAGCAGGTACATTTTCATTGGAAATCAAAAATAGATTCAGAACAAGAATTGGAAAAACTTACCGCTTTACAAGCTGAACTAGTTCATAAAGTATGGGGAGATCAAAGATTACTTAATAGAATTAGATCTAAAAAATACGGAATTTGACCCACATTTGACATTTCTATATAGATTGTTTATTTTTACAATATAACCATTAAAAACCAACAATATGGAAATCCAAGCTAAAGACTATCAAAGACTACAAGACATCAAATCTCAACCTGGAAAAGAGATTGGGTTAGCTTCGAAACAAGCAAAGTTGATCAAAGATCCAGATAAAGCAGTAAGAAGATGGTTGGCATCTGTATCAGTATTCGGAAGTGACCATGCAGTTACTCAGATATTCAATAACAGACAATGGGAACTTCGAGGAGGAATTGTAACTGTAGTAGAGAACAAAATTGTAGCTGTGGAAACTAAAACATTGGAACCAGAAACAATAGAAATAGTGAACGAAATAGTGAACAGAATAGAAAGGTCTCAAGAAGATTTCCCAATCGGTTGCCAAGTGAAGATGGGAGGCAAAGTTGGAAAGGTAATAGAGCATGGGTTCCTTAACAAGGAAACTGTTAAAGTAGAATTCGATGGAGTAGAAGAAACTATAAACATTTACGATATTAAAAGATGTTAATGGAAGCTATTATTCACATCAGGGTAGCTGCTAGAAAAGTAGAAGGCTACCCGACTACCAGTCACACAGTTAAATTCAATGGAGACATTGATGAATTTGAAAAAAAGGTTGATGTTCTAATCGAAAAACTTGGATACAATAAAGTAGACGTCTACATTGATAATCCAGAAGAGTTCAACGATGAACAGCAAGAAGAATTAGAAGAAAGACATTTTATTATCTAATTTGCACCACATTATAAAATATAAAATATTAATCCTAAATTTACATTATAAACCTTAAAAAACCAATATCATGAAAAACGTAGAAAGAGACCCAATCACAGGAAGATTCGTATCTATCAAAGAAAAAGCTTTACATGTAACAATAGCTCCTGCTAAAGCACGTAAGTCTAAAAAGGATACTGAAGAAAAAGAAATTATTTCTATCTTAAGTGCTACATACGGTATAGATGCTACAATCTGCCAAGTAGAACCAGAAAATATCAAGGTAGGACGTAAAGTAACTAATAAAATGGCTGGTTCAGATCCAGCACCTAAACAGAAAAAGATCATGACTATCAAAGCTGTTGTTAAAGGTGCTGAAGTAGAAAAAACATTTAACGAAGGAGAAATCATTTCGTTTTAAAATACTAGAGGTAAGGACCCATCTGTCTGTCTTTAATCCTTACACTCTACAAAGGCCTCTTCGGAGGCCTTTTTTTATGATCAAAACATTTGTTATCTTAATCTATAATTATTAAACACCAATACACAATGCCAAGAGACAGAGAAGCCGCTCAAGACATAGCTCTTTACCACATGGAGAAGCTAAACAGAAATAACAGAAACGAGACACCTCGCAAGACTGTTAAAGAACAATTAGCTGAAGCTGAACTTCCATCTTCAGAAAGAAGAAAGAGAATGCCAGCTGTAGAATGGTATAAAGATGCTAGAGACATTGTTTCTATGTCGAAAAACTGTAGAGTATCCAACGGTCTTTGGAACTGGGCTATCGTAAAGTATAAAGCTGATATCGAAAAGATGAGGTTAAACGGTGACAGTTACGATATGATCTTCAGTTACGTTAAGACATTAGAAATGGAATACATTAATAGGTAAGACATTTCTTTTATTAACAATTAATTGTTAAATTTATCTAAACATTAAATATTATGACACAGGATACTATAACAAGAGGACTAGGAATACCAGATAATTGGTTAGAAGAGTTGACTACTACGTTGGAAGACATTTATATTAACACATCAACAGTTTCAGATATGATGATCGAAACAGGTAAACGAATTAAAGAAGAAGAATTCGGAACTGTAAACACAGATCATCAAATCTCTATTTACGAGAGAAAGCTAATACTTTCTGGAATGATGATAGGACACTTGATAGATAAGGCTAGAGATTCTCAACATATTGAGAGTATAATTAAAGCTATTCTACAAGGAGGACTCAAATGAGTCCGAATCGGCTATCCGATTTATTTGATTTGTGTATTGGAAGGGAAGCAATTCCCTTTCAGTGCGTTTGTTTGCACCACATTTCACTTTTCATTAAAGATTAGTTATTTTTACAATATAACCATTAAAAACCAATATTATGAATTTGTTTAAAGCAGCTAAAGAAAAAGGAGCAACAGCATCAGGAGCACCTAAAAAAACAGAAGTAGTAATCAATGATGCAAAGTTCCACCTAAACCTTACACGTTTAGTAGAAGTTAATCGCCAAATCGATGAGTTATCAGCGGAAAGTTCAGTTTTAAGTTCAGAAGTTAAAGAACGTTCTATCTCTGAATTCGCTAAACTTTACGAAAGCACAGGAAAATACCCAGGTTCTTTTATTATCAAAGGAGAAGGTATGAAGAAACTTCCTACAGCATCTTTAATGTTTATTCCAACAGACAAGTACATCAAAATCGGGGAAGAACGTTTCGAAGAACTTAAAGAAACTTACGGTGAAGATATTGTAGAAGAGAATACTACTTACACGATGGACGCTAAACTTATCGAACAGTACGGAGAATTGTTATCCGATGCAATCGCTAAGATTAAAGGTATTCCAGACAGTGATAAGAAAAAACTAATCTCAGCAGTTACTTCTTATTCTGTCAAAAAAGGAACAATTTCTGAATTAGACAAATTTGGAGCAACCATTCCAGAAATGTTAGAAGAAATCAAACCAGTTTATCAGGTCAAAAACGTTAAACTAGAAGAATAAAAAGAATCGAGTTCCGCTTAACCTCTCCCAGATATTAGATACTGGTGACGGAGCGGTTCACCCCTATAAGTTCGAACTAACTAGGGACAAAGGTAAACCTAATAAGATACCTTTTTTACTTTACTAACTTACTCGAAACATGGAAACATTATTTTATTTAGCAGTATTATTCATTTTATTTGTCGATCTTAAAGATCTATTGAATATTGGATCATTATTAGATAAACGATTTGAATACTCAGAAACCTTTCAAAAGTTTACAGAAGAATCGCAAATCGAAAAATCTGAAGCTAAAAACTTTATAGCTAATACACTAATATTTGATCTCTATTGGATAGTAATGATTATTGGTCTATTCACTTCATATCGATACCACTTCATTGCATTAATACTTATAACTTTAATCTCTGGGAAGATGTCTCAGAAATTTGAAACTAATAGAAAATTATTCACTAATTACTTTGTAATTGATAAGACTATATCAATAGTAATATTAGCATCTATATTATTTTCTAAGTATTTGTAATGGACATAAGAAATCTAATAGGCAAAAAAGAGGAACTAGTAATCGAGAACATGAAAGAACTGAAATACTTGTTCTTAGCATCTCTCAATAGTCCCTATTACCAGAATCACAAGCTGTTACACTATCAAAGATTTGATACTAAAGCTATTCTAGCTATTCAATCAGGGGTCTGTGTTTCTGTTTCAGTTGTAGAAAAAGACTACCAACAGATTAAAGAATGGGTAGAAAGCTCCACTACAATAAAAGAAGATGCTAAACTAACTTATCAAGCACCTGATGGAATTACTACTGAAGTTAGAGAAGATGAAATCTATTGGTACAGCATACGTAAATCAGAAGAATTTTACGGAGTATCTATCACCAAGAAAACAATTATTTAATTTTTTTCTCTTGGACAAGTCTCCTTTTTTGTCACACCTTTCACATTTCCTCATTAAATAATTATATTTACTTATAACTTAATAATACAGACAATGGGGAAAATAAAAGAAGCTTACTTTATTCAACAAGAGATAATAGAATTCTTAGCTGAAGATTTTGAATTGAAAGGAGACACTTCCTTTAACTTATTGGAATTCTGCTACGAAACAGGTTTATCAGTACAGCAAGGAAGAGATTTTATTCTAGCTTTAAATATGGTAAATGTAGCTGAAGAACTGTGGAACGGTAACTACAAAAACTTTAAGATTGAAGAGTTTATTATCTTTAATGACACTTACAACGATTTATTAGACAAGTATTTAATTTCTAAATTTTAAGATATGGGATGGTGGTCAACAGACATTATGGGAGGAGATAGTCCTCTAGATGTAAAAGATGAAATTTTTGAAATCTGCGAAGTAGAAGAATTTGATGACAATGATGGTCACACAGATTTGACTAAAGAAGATCTAGTTAATAACTTAGAAAAAATTCTAGAGTACATTAGAAAACAGGAGAACAACGATTACTACGATGAAAGAGCAATTGCTTTTCAAGTCTTAGGAGTTCTCATGATGAAAGCAGGTGCTCCTATTAGTGAAGAGTTAAAAGCTGAAATCTTTGAAAATTCTAAAACAGATAGTTGGGCTCAGGAAAATGAAGAACGTGCTCAAATAGTCAACCTCTTTCATCAAGCGCTAGAAGTTTACGACGGAAAACATCCAATAGAGATCAAATCAAGAGGATTATTCGAAGTAATGGCGGAACACTTGAATAGCGGAAACAAAGGTTTGATTAATAAAGGAAAAGGCTTATAGATTTTATTTTGGTTGGTTGGTTACAAAATGGCCCTACGTTTTACGTAGAGGCCATTTTGTTTTATATTTGTAACATAAACCAATCAACATGAAAGATTACAACAGTCTAAAGTACATCTTCCCTCCGCGACCTGAAACAAAATGCCCACCTTCTGGTTTGGGTACTTACGAGAGAATGGGTTACATTGCTCAACCCAAACTAAACGGATCTTGCGGAGTCTTATTCGTTGGCCAAGGAAGTTGTAAAATGATGGGGAGACATAACAACTCCTTTGCTAGAGAACTGATAGATAAATCTCATCTCCAACAACTTCAAAAGGGACCAGGATTTACTGTCCTAGTAGGGGAATACATGAACAAATCGCAAAAAGATGGTAATAGGAAACTATTTAACAGTTGTTTTGTGATCTTTGACATTCTTGTGTATAACGGAAAACACCTCATAAACTCTACTTTCCAAGAACGTCAAGATCTTCTAGACGAGGTTTATGGCACTGGAAAAGATTACGACGGTTACATAAATTACATCAGTCCCTCTATCTATAGAGTTAATAACTTTACGTCAGATTTTGTTACATTATTCAATAAGATAATAAACACTGAAATGTATGAAGGGGTTGTCTTGAAACGTCCTCAAGGCAAATTGGAAAACGGAATAAGAGAAGCTAATAACACAGGATGGCAATTGAAGATCCGTAAACCCACCAAAAATTACAAATACTAATGACACAAGAAGAACTATGGTTTGATCACCCTACTTGGAATCACGATCGTGGTACAACAGAGGTTATTATAGTTTTCAAAAAGAAAGTGCCAATCAAAGCGGTATACCCGGTCATCTCTGAATACTTGAAATCCATTGGATTAAAAAGCTTCTCAGAAGTCTCTACTAATACGCATTCTATACTTGTGAACCTAGTAGATAAAGAATACAAACTTCTGAACTATATAGAGAATAAGCATTTAATATCTAGACATACACCATTAGCGGTACCATCGCAACTGGAACCGTACATGAAGGCAAATGTTGGAATGTTGACAGGTAAAAGATTTGGGCTATAGCTGGTCAGGCGAGCTTGAACGCGCCTTATCGTATAAGGAGATTTTGAACTTTTAGGTCCTGCCTGGCACCACATTTCTTTATTAACAATAAATTGTTTATTTTTATCTATTACAACCCATAAATAACACACATGAAAAGAAAGTTTTTAGACACAAACACAGTTACATTTTCGAATCTAAATAATAACTGGTTGAAACAAACAGTGAAAGGGTCTATAGCTGACACAGATGTAGAAACTTCTACTGAAATTGAAGAAGCTATCAAGAGCCTCTTTTCTAAGTCTATTATTTTACACAACGATGACTTTAACACTTTCGATCACGTTATCGATTGCTTAATAAATTATTGTGGTCATCAACCTCTCCAAGCTGAACAATGCGCCTTAATCGTTCACAACAACGGTAAGTGCAGCGTTAAGAACGGAACATTTGACGAACTACATCCGATTTACGAAGCTTTACTTGAAAATGGTTTAACAGCAGAGATTAAGTAAAGAGAGAGTATCCTTAAGTGAGGTTATATCGAGAGAAGTTATCCCTCTCTTTGCTTTGCTGTCTTAGACATTATCTAAGGCATTTTTTATGCGGTTAACCTTATATCAGAATATCGTTTCTCTGACGTCTTGCTTACCGGTGGACAGCTCACATAAAAATAGGGACTAAGTCCCTGGTGTATGTTGTGTATGTTGTGTGATTAAGTTGTGTGTGGGCGTAGGGTGTGTGAGATTATTATGTGTGTTTATAGTAAAATTAATAAAAATAGCGATGAAAGTGAAATGTGAGGCTACTCTCTGGAGCTACACTCCTTATTATAAATTTTAGTTTTTATAAAAAAGTTAAGTGGCGGCTCCTATTATAAATTTAAAAAATTTGGGACTAAAAGTAAAATGTGGTGCAACTCTGTGTAAACAGCGTCTTAATTGGGGTGTGAAACTGTATAGGATAGGAAGTTTCCCGGCGCAAAACTTTTAATTCCTGATATCTGGCTGCTAGTTTCCCAAGCGATGAGGTCCCACATTTCACCTTTTACCTTTAGATGATTATATTTGTTATATTAAATAAGACATTATGATTAAATGGAACTCACTCCAGGACAACCACGTAGAGGGAAAGTCTGGGAATACAAAATTCTACATTAGACTTAAAAAGGAAAGAGGGAAACTGGTGACAGAATCACTCTACATTGTGCCAAAAGAGGGTACCAAAAGAAAGATTATGTCACAAGAACACGGAGCTACTACTGTAGAAGAAATGAAACTAATTGCTGAACTAGAATGGAATTACTAGCTATTATGAATCTACTTTTAATGATTCTCCTCCTGTTAGGCGAAAGAAGAATCACAAAAAAGGTTAAAGAGATGGAAGATCGAAATTTAGCCCTAAGTAAATTGCTGATCGAACAACAGAATGATAACAAGGAGATAACAGTATTCTCTCTTCGCTGTATCATCAAAGAAGCTATAGATAAAGAAGATTTTGAAACAGCTCACAAGTGTAAAGAATTAATAGAAAAATATGAAACAGATTCAAGTATCCCAGGAAGAGGTTAGAATGGCTACTAGACCTAATGTGTATCGCAATCGCAAGAAGTACACACGTAAAGAGAAACACAAGTCGCAAGAGAATTAGCCACACATTTCACAATCCCATTCTCTTTGATTATTTTTATCATATAACCAAAAAGAAATAAAATTATTATGATAAGAATATTTGAATTTGACGACGAAAAAAATGTTTATAAAGCATTTATAGATGTTGATAGACCAAATGCAGTTGCGGAATTTGATTTAGAAGGAAATTGTATAAATGGTTTATGGAAAGGAAAAATAACGATTACACAAATAACCAAATTTTGGAATAAAGTAGTAAATCAACTTACGAAGCGTTAGACAATTTTATTTTATTGCTTATAATATGACAGAAATATCAACAGTAGAAGAGTTTTGGTTTAAAAATACTGGCCAAAATATCAATCAGGAAGAATATTCAGCAATGATTGAATTTGCTAAACTTCACGTAGAAGCTGCATTGAAAGAAGCAAGTGAGAAAGCAAATTATAATACGTACGGTCATGAACATATTGAAGAGGTTTGGATTGATAAAGATTCAATCTTAAATAGTTATCCTTTAACTAATATTAAATAGCACCACATTTCACAATCCCATTCTCTTTGATTATTTTTATCATATAACCAAATAAAATGAAAAATATTCACATTTTACCAACAAACCAACCAAGTAGGTTAGCAATACAATTAGATTGTAAGCCTAAATATAATTTACAACTATCTAAAATAGAAAGTGATTGGACACATAATTGGGAAAAACAACACATCTACATCATATCTTCAGAAGAGATTGAAGAAGGTGTAAACCAATGGTATTTAGACAAGTTTTTAAATAAACCAATGAATTCAGGTGGTGCTCAATATGGTGAAAAACAAAATATAATCATTCTCACAACAGATCCAACTCTAATTGCAGATGGTGTTCAAGCCATTGATAATGAGTTCTTGGAATGGTTTGTAAAGAATCCTACTTGTGAATGTGTTGAAGTTAAAAGAGATTTTGCAGATGAAGGTATTAAAGGTATTACTTATTATGGTAAATATTTTGTAATCATACCACAAGAAGAACCTAAACAATACCCTATGGGTAGTTTTGCTCCAGGAAATTATTGGCATAAAGAATGTGTTACTTGTAAAAAAGAATTTATGGGTGATAAAAGAGCTGTTCAATGTGAATCTTGTGCTATCAAAATGACACAAGAAGAACCTAAACAAGATTTAGAAAAAGAAATGTTTGAATTAGAACAGGAACTTGATATACCATCATCTATGAGGTGGCACAATTCTAAACCAAAACAATTTACATTAGAAGAAACTGCTGATAAAGCAAATGGTTATAAGCTTTATGCCAAAGATACTAAAGCTCCAATTTTTAATGAAGGTTTTATAGCTGGTGCTAAATGGCAAGCTGAACAAAATGAAAATGTGTTTAGAAGTTTTATAAGAACTCATCATCTAACTGCATTATGGGATAAATGGTTTGAACAATTTAAAAAGAAATAGTATGAAATTAAATAAAATTGAAACTTATGCTGACTTGCCACCATACGGAAAATATGTATTGGTAAGTGGAATTGATAAAAAACAATATGGAACAAGGCAATGGCATGTTTGTGAAATGAATGACTTAGAAGATGGTATGGACTTTAAAAAAAATGGACATTTTTATTGGCTTACAGAAAATGGAACTAAGATTGAAGATGTAACTTATTGGTGCGAATTACCTTTATTGTTATAATAACACATAAAAAGAAATAGTATGGCAGAAATACCAACAGCAGAAAGTATAATTAGAAATCAGTTCTGTGAAGGAGAATTTGATGAAATCATGGATTGCTTAAATAATTCTATTGAACCAAGTATTAAATCAGCAATGATTGAATTTGCTAAACTTCACGTAGAAGCTGCATTAAAAGCGGCAAGTAGAAAGGCTTATGTAGAATATGTTGATTTAAAAACTAAAAGGATTTTTGATTATACAGATGTGCTTATAGATGATGGTATAGGAGCAGATGTAAATAAAAAGTCAATATTAAACAGTTATCCTTTAACTAATATTAAATAGCCACACATTTCACAATCCCATTCTCTTTGATTATTTTTATCATATAACCAATCAACAAATAATATGAAAAAGTTTCTTAAAGCAGCACTAGCAAAACCTTTCGCATTTGACATGGAAGGTGATGGTATAGAAATCGGAATCGTTTGGATAGTCGTAGGTCTAATTATAATTTTGATTTAGACATGGAACAATTAAAATCATTCTACACATACTACGTAACAGATGGAGTCTACCACATCTACAAATTTTCTATATATGGAAGGAAGACTGTAAACTTAATCCATGCAGGTCTGGCTTATGACAAGTGGGGAAATTATACAAAGAAGTTTCTTAATCTCCTCGAAAAATATAATATTCCAAAAAATGGATTTGATCTTGAGACTACGGCATCTTCATATTCTGATTTTATGTCAAGACTCTATCTGGTAAACAGAATTTCAGATTACGCTCAATTTCACCCTAAATTCCAACCTATTTTTAAATTCCATTACGAAAAGGAATCGGAAAAATTAGAGTACAAAGCAGAGAGAATTAGAAATGCTATCAAGAAATGTTCATTACCTGACCCAAAAATGTTCAGTGAATATGAAACTATGTTAAATACGATTGGCGCTTATTTACACTAATATCTAACAAGTTATGACATCTAATGAATACAAAATGGATATGTTCCTAATGTGGGAAGGTGATATACATCCAGCCATATACAAGAAGAACGACAAAGGTCAATGGGATTACCTATTCCTTGTAGGTAGCAGAGAAGAAGGCGAGGAATACTTGAAAGACCACTCGAAAATAGAAAGAGAATACTTCTGGAACCGTGTATTAGTCTGGACCTTTTTCGTGATACCAGCATCAGCTTTGTTGATATGGTCAATAATCGTAGGTATATTGGCAGTATCTGGAAATATGTAATTGAAAAGCACCACATTTCACAATCCCATTCTCTTTGATTATTTTTATCATATAACCAAAAAAACCAATAGATATGATTAAAGTAACTCACTACGACCATGGTCACGGAAAATTCTACAAAGCAGTTTCCAAAATCGTTTATGATTCAGACGTTCAAGACTATAGAGAAGTCTTCTACGGAACTATAGATAATAAAAACTTCAACGTAGAAGTCTACCAAGGACCTAACTACTTGGTTGAATCCAACAGCAAACGTAACTGGTCTAGACAATACAAAGGGCACCAATTCCCTACTAAACTGCATGGAATAATAGAGGAACTTAAAGCTTTCTATCACAAGCACTTTCAGGATTAAGAATATAAAATAGAAAAAGGGAGTTCCAAAAAACTCCCTTTGTTGCGTCTTCTTTTTAACCTCGCACTCTCTACCAACACCAATATCTCAAGTTATAGGTTATCATTACTCTTCTTCCCGCCTTCTTCCTCCATCCTCTTCTTCTTAGCTTCCTCTCTCTGCCTCATCACCTCTCTCATCTTAGCTTCAGTTTTCATCCTATACCAAAGGATGTAAGGAGTTTGCCATAAAAGAAAATAAGTCCTCCACCAATAGTCAGACATTTCTTCGAAATCATCTCTGTTCATGTTACTCCATTTATTGTATATAACCCTGCGCCGAGAAACTTCCTATCCTATCTAGTTTCCCGTGCATAACTACCTATCCTAGCCAGTTTCGCGCCCTCAAACTTCCTATCCTAGCCAGTTTCTCCATCGCCCTCTTTTTTGTTACCTTAACCTAAAATAACAACTATGAATCCAGAAGATAAATTTCTAGAAGAGTTGAATGATCTTCTCAAGAAGCATAACATAGAAAGATTCACTGGAATCTTGCATCTAGAGAGTGTCGCTAGGATACTAGCCCACGCTCCCACCCCAGAGGAAGAAAAAGAAACTCTAGCCGAGTACTTCGAACTCATGAACTTCACAGGTTCTCTCAAGATGGAAGCTATCAAGGCTCTAAACCAGCTTTTAAAACTGGTTGACGAAAGACAGCAATCTACTCAAGTGGCCTGGGAAAGAGTAGCCCATGAGAACGCTGAAACTTTCCTATCAGAAGAAGATTACGAGAAACTAGAAGAAGCAGTCATCCTAAAGAACGCAGCTGCCAGTGTTGGAAACCTAGAGAACGCAGCTAAACATCGAGAAGAAGAACTTAGACTCCTCTCTCTGGTTGTAGCTGCTATGGAAGAATAAATACTTACCTTAACCAATCTAGCTATGAAAAGGGTCACTATCACCATAGAGTACGATGACACTGATTGCTACCAAGGTCACGGACCAGTTGAAGAAGTTATAGAAAGCCTCCTTCACACCCTGGTTATGGTAGATCTAGAGGGTGAGGGTATCGTCAACCCCGGCACTACCATTACTGTTCTTGATATTGAAACATTATGATGTTAAAAGTTTGGTTTGTGGTACATTTCATAATCTCACACTCTTTGATTATTTTTATCTATAAATAATTTAAAATGAAGTTTAAAGACATAAATGACAAAGAATTATCAAATGGAGATATAATTGATATTCGTCAAACAGTTAATGGACAAAATTTATTTGTTATTCTTGATATCGAAACATTAGATTTAAGATATTTACATGACTTAAATTATAAATATCAATATGATGTTAAAAGTTTATTAGAACCAAATCATTTTCACGGAGATACTGAATGGATTATAGTAGGGAATATTAAAAATATGGAACAAACAGCAATCAGTGTGATTATGGAGCAATGTAAAGCTGAACAAATCACAGACGCAGAATTAGGCAAATGGGTAAGAACAGCAATTTATATGCTACACGAACAAGAGCGTGAACAACTTTGCAAAATTATACAAGGTAATATGGAAATCATAAACTACGACATTAGAACATCCTCAGGAGAATTGACAAGTTTCGGAGATCAATTGTCCTTCTTGACTCAAGAGGAAACCTCTGAGTTCAACAACATCGGCTACTCAGGTAAGAACCTAGCAGGACAAAAGATCACACGTGAAGAGTTTCTCAACTCTATTAGACCCCATGAGAAGTTCAAAGTTAAGCAGACCAAGTTTGACAATGGAGATTTTAATGAAGCTTTCACGATCACGAGAGTAGTTATGAACGGATCAAAAAGATAAGCCATCAGGAGAGCTTGAACGCGCCTTATCGTATAAGGAGCTTCTCTCCTCTGCCTCCCGCCTAGCACTTGGGAAACTTAAACTGGCTGCTAGTTTCCCGTGCATAACTCCCTATCCAATACAGTTTCGCGCCCTCAAACTTCCCATCTATGTCTGTTTCGCGCCCTCAAACTACCTATCCTATCCAGTTTCCCAAACCCACATCTCCTATTATAGCACCAGGCCACTCTCTCCCCCTTACTTATCAAGCCTTATAACAAATATAAGACTTTTCTCACCCATTGTGAAATGTCCAGCCACTCTCTTCCAAACCCACATCTCCTATTAGCACCAAGATTTTCTCTCTCCTTTCGCTAGTGAGCATATATGTAAATATAACAAATGGACCCTTCAGATGGAAACGTGGGGCCACTAAGCTTCCCCAGGTTCATGGGTACTGCTAGGTGGGGCTGAGGTGTCTGCATGTCATTGGAGGCCAAGTAGCGCACCGGTGTGAAACTAGGGCTAGTGCCGGCCTAGGTTGCTTGAGGCGTGTCTTGGTTGCTTGAGGCGTGTCTTGGATACTTGCTGGTAGCCTTGGTTGCTTGCAAGTTGCAAGGAGAGCTTGAGGCGCGCCTTATCGTATACGGGGGACTTCGGGAGGAGGCAGGCCTAGCAAGTCCGTGACATCTATAACAATATCTGGACATCTATAACAATATCTGGACATCTATAACAATATCTGGACATCTATAACAATATCTGGGCACTCTGAGTGTTATCCTGGGTACCGTTCTGGGTGATCTGAGTGTCATCCTGATCCTCTTCCGTTTCCCCATCCAATACCTTTGTGTTACCTTAAGAAATAAAAGAAATAGAAACATGTATATGGTTAGAAAGAAAGTAGAGAGTAATTTAAGGACTAGGAAGGACCTTATTACCAAAAGAAACGTTTTGAGTAAGTTTAACATAGCTAGGAGAGTGGTTAAGGTACCCTACCCTAGAGTTTTCGTAGAATTAGATTAATACCCTTATATTATGGAATCGAACAGAGAAGATTTTAGAGTGCTCTTAGCAGGTTTAATTAACTACCTCACCGAGGTTTCAAGAAACACCGAATATAATGGTGATCTAGCTGATCTGGGAAATGAGGTGGGTGTAGCTATAGGAGGCCTTATGAAGAACATGAGTGGTGAAGAGATGAGGACTTTTGTTATGGGTTTCAACCACGGAGTTTCCTTAACCAACGGAACACATGGGTAAAGAGAGGAATACCGATATTATATTATCTGTTTGTGAAGGGTTTTCTGCTAGTAATAATAGACATATTCCTAGAGGCACTCCGGTTAGAGTTAGATCCTTATTTAAAAAATCGGTTTGTCATAGTGGTATAGGGGCGGATTGTACTATCTTGGATCCCTATCATATAGATGATGAACTCTGTGTCAGTCTGTTGGTGTGCGAAAATGGTCTTAAGTATGCTAGCAAAGAGGCTACCCTCTTGGTAGAGAGGATTAGGATGGCTCTAGAGAAGGGAGGGGATGCTATGGAGATTCTAAGGGTCCGGGCCATGTCTAAGAAGTACGGTCTTTGAGAAAGAGCTGGGCAGACAGAAGTTGCTCCGGAGTCGTCCAGCCCAGAGGGCTGGTGGAGGGGAAGGGGATCTAGGGGCCTTCGGAGGAAGTCAGGAAATTCGTCGAACCCTTGAACTACTTGGAGGATGAGAAGACTCCGTACAGACAGCGGGTGTTACCTTTTACATATCAGAACAAAAAAGAATTATGTTGGAAAATACAGTTATTAAAGTTAGAGATCAAGAGCACGGTTGGAAAGTGATCAACTGGTTCAAATCTCAGGGAGTTGACACTTCTTACGTTGATGCAGACCATATTTTTTCAAGCGAATCCAGAGGAGACGCTCTATTTTACTACGGAGTGATCGATGGGCAATTTGAAAATTGGGGAAAGGGATATGTCGGATCTAGTCGAGTAAGAATTATTGAGCTTCTGGAAGAAGCTGTTAATGAACCTGAACTAAACGTGATATTATGAAAAAACTAGAAGTAATGACACCGTATTCAGGAATGCAACTTTTTGAAGTAGTAGCTATCGAGAATAGGCCAATAATGGCAGGTGATTATGTACTTCGTAAAGAAGTATGGAATACACTTGGTTCAGATGGTAGATATAAATACGGTGCATATCGAAGCAAAGCACATTTCGTCCGAATGGATAACAGAGTTGGCAAATCATATTTTTCAAATTATACAGATTCTTGGGCAATAGGTCAAAAAAATGAAAAGATAGTAGAAAATTGTGTTGCTATCAGATTTGTTGATGAAAAAATGAATGATTATTACGGAGTAAATAAAAATTAATCAGTATGAAATTAGAAAATACAGTTATTAAAGCCAAGAATAAGACTCATGCTAAAAAAATTGTAAAGTGGTTTGAATCTCAAGGAGCTAATATGGATTTTTTTAATGAAGTCACTCTTTTTCCTAATGAAAGCGATGGTGGCGTATGGCCATACTATGGGATACTTGGTGGACGATTTGAATATTGGAGTAAAAATAGTGTCAATAATGCTAAAGCAAACATCATTGAACTTCCAGACGATACTATTAGCAAATCTGTTAATGAACCTGTCTTAAATGTGATATTATGAAAACGGAATTTATACCTGGAAGACTATATGAGTCGCTATACACCAATACTGTAGTAAAATGCATCAGTGATGACGGTGCATACTCATTCAATTTCACAGGAGTTGTTGTATCTTCTTCTATTGAATACCCTATTGGTCATGAAAGTAACGAATGGACTAGATCCTCTTTTGAACTTGTAGAATCTGAATCTACAGAAGAACCAATTTTAAATGTGTTATTATGAAAAAGGTAGATAATACAGTTATTAAAGTAAAAAATAGGCGTCATGGACGAAAAGTAGTAAGATGGTTTCGTGGACAAGGAGTGATAATAGACAGTGAGTATTTCATGAAATCGTATACATTCTCAAATGAGCGAGAAGGTGACACTTTTATCTATTACGGAGTAATCGGTGACCGATTTGATAATTGGAGCATTGAGTCAGTCAACGGTTATGGAGCAACTATCATTGAACTACCAGAACTGCCAGAATCTATTAGTGAACCTCATTTAGAAGTAATCTTATGAAATCAATAAAAGGCAAATTATATACTAATCCTGATAGTGGAATAGTTATTCAATGCACTAGAGATGGTGATGGAGGAACTCTAAGCGGTCGAGTTGTAATACAAGGAACTGATCGTTGGAAAGTAGGCCATTGGAGTAAGGATTGGTGTGGGTATGTATTTGAGCTTTACGAGCCTATTCAAGAACCTGAATTAAACGTGATATTATGAAAAAGGAATTTATACCAGGAAGACTATACATTTCATATAACAGCAACACTATTGTAAAGTGTATTAGTGATGAAGGTGTATATTCATACGATTTTACAGGAGTTGTAGTAGCTTCAGAAGAATATCCTATCGGAGAAGTATGCGATTATTGGAATCGTTCAAGTTTTGAGTTATTAGAAGAGACTGCACAAGAACCTGAACTAAATGTGATATTATGAGAAGAAAGAAATTAAAAGCAGGCTATGTTTATTGTTCAAATGATAGTTACGAATCTCCTTATTTAGTTAGATGTTACGAATGTAATGATATTTATACATTCAGAGGCATTGTTATTAAAAGCTCTCGTAAAGATCGACCGGTAGGAATGGTACACGATCACTGGGATAATAAATCTTTTAGTGAATACTGTAGTGCAGAAGATTATTACAAAAAATCTATTCAAGAACCAATCTTAAATGTGATACTATGAAAGAAGATTTTAAAAAAGGTTATTACTACGAATGTTTCTATGATGATGGATTTCGTTTAGTAGTTAAATGCACTAAAGATTGCTCCTATCGAAAAAGTGTATCTGTAGGATTTAAAGGTGTTGTCGTAGGAAGAACTAAAGAAAGTAATATGTACCCTCAAATTGGCTATTTTTGTAGTACATGGGACGGTGAAAAGTTTAAGCATGTTTACGATAAGATTGCCGATCATTATTATGCATGTAATAAAGGGATCACAAAACCTATAGTTAAATGCATTCTCAATTCTAGAGACACGTCAGCATTCAAAGGAATAAGAATTAGTATAGATGATTCTAAATATTATGTAGAAGATTATTACGGTTCTGATTATTATTCTATTGATTTAGGAACTGATCTAGATGCAGCAATCGCCGAATGGAAGTTAATGAATTCTGAATGTAATCAAGAACCAGAATTAAATGTGATATTATGAGAAAGGAATTTATACCAGGGAGGCTATACAGATCAACAGTGACTAGAACTATCGTAAAATGTACTAGTATTAAATCGCCAAGTGCAGAACATTTCAGTGGAATTGAACTATCACATGAAAATGGTGGATATCCAATTGGAAATGAGAGTAGATACTGGGCAACATCACGATTTGAACCCATTGAAATGACACAAGAACCTCAAATGAAAAAAGAATTAGCAGTTGGTGACAAAGTTAGAATAAAACAATTTAAAAAGAGGCCGAAGCATTGGAATTATGATGGTAATATGGACCACCTAATGGGCCAGTTAGTAAAAATACGTGATGTCTATAATAATGGCATTAAGATTAATGGCTACTCTTGGCATTTTGAGTTGAGTGACTTTGAAGAACTAGTAAGTGTAATTAGTGAACCTGAACTAAATGTGATATTATGAAAACAGAATTTATTATCGGTAAAAAGTATAAGTCTAAGAGGTCCGGAAATGTTGTAGAATTTATTAAATGGGAATCATCTACCGCTTTTATTGGAAGACTAATTGAGAGCCCACGCGAAAATGGAAAAATTGGAGAAATTACTGGTGGATGGGGAATAGTGTATTTTGAGCAGATTCAAGAAGTGAACGAACCTGAAATAAACGTGATATTATGAGAACTACGTTCAAAAAAGGAAACCTTTACATTAACAAAAATTCGAGATTGGTTGTTAAATGTACTAGAGACTCTATACAAGGATCTTATAACTTTGAAGGTACTGTTACGGATCAAGGATTAGATTATATTCCTGTTGGTCATCATGATTCTTTTTGGAATGCTAGAGTTTTCTCTTTATATTATGAAGATACAAAACAAGAACCTGAATTAAATATTATATTATGAGAATAACCGAATTAATATCAAAGCTAGAAGAAATCCACCGAGAATATGGAGATATTCCTGTTTCAGTTCGTGTAGATGGATTCGGAGGACATGGATTGTATTCGACAGAAAATAGAAATCTATCTATTTCGGGAATTTATCCTAGTGAACTAAAAGAAGATTTTGATTCAAATGTAGCAAAAGAATACTTTCCAGAGTCAGAAGGAGATCTTGAAGGATTAGAGAATCTACCTGACGAAGAAGTCGAAACGGTTGTCATTTCGACAGGACCATTAATCTACAGAACATGAAAACAGGAGATTTATACATAAGACAAGATGGACTGTTAGTATCAGTTATTCGTGTAAATGCCATGGGCAATTCATTTGAAGGTGTGGTAAAAAAAGGATCTACTCTTTGGAAAGTCGGAGAAATCGGAAATTGGTTGACTTCTGACTTTAAGTTTCATTCAGGTGATAGACCACAAGAACCAATTTTAAACGTGATATTATGAAAAAAGAATTAAAAAAAGGAGATTTTGTACACATTAAATCTTTCGAAGTAAGACCTAAGAGCTGGAATAGTGGAGGTGGAATGGACCATCTAATGGGTAAGAAAGTTAAAGTAACACACGTTTATCATGATGGCGATATTGAAATAATTTCAAGAAACAAAACATGGTTGATTAGTCCAGGACAATTTGATTTAATCGAAGAGTCAATTAACGAACCTGAAATAAATGTTATATTATAAATAGAACTATAGTTTTTTCTGGATACAGTTTTGTTATCTTTAATTATTAAAAAACAAAATAAAAATAAAAAATGGCACCAAGAACAAAAAAAGGAACAACTGCTGAAACTGTTACAGCAGTAGCAATTCCAGTAGCTAACCCAATTGAAATGATTGCGAACATTGATGCTCAATTAGCTGCAATCGGTAATGTTCATAATGAATCATGGAAAACTGGTACTAACAGTATAGCTGGTATGGTAATTAAAGACAGTAAAGATATTGCTGGATTAGTAAAACTTGCAGGATTAGTTCATACACAACGTGAACAGTATATGATCGGTCAAGGTCTTTTACAGTTAGAATCAATTCCTGAATTCAAAATCTCTGGATGTTCTTACGATGAAATCGTTAATGATATCCAAAAGCAAGTTAACATCTTGACTTACTCAGAAAAAGTTAAAGAACTTGAAGCTTTGAAAAATGAGTGGAAAGAATTCATTACTAAAGAAGATAAGAAACAAGCTCTTATCGCGAAAATGGCAAAGGCTGGATTCGAGATTTAGTAATCGCTCTGATTGGTTCGCAATGACAACGTAAAGGAATTGCATTTTTAGTCAGGTGGCGGAATTGGTAGACGTTATTAGAGGTAAATCCATGTAGGTAAAATCGAAAGGTTCTCATACAGGTTCGAATCCTGTCCTGACTACAAATAAGATGGAAAATGGAAAGAAATCCAATAAAAGGTGTTTTTTTATATGATGGCACAATAAAAACTGAAGAAATTAGGCTTTTCTTAGAAAACGAAGTCAATTGGGATAAGTCAATGAAATCAAGATGGACTGCATCTTACGGCAAAGCTTATAATTACTCAGGTCAAGAATATCCATATCAAGAGATGCCTAAAGTTATTTCTGAAATAACGGATGTACTAGGTTCTATTACTCACACTAAAATAAATAATTGCTTAATAAACCTTTATCATGATGGTAAATCCAAGATGGGTTGGCATTCTGATAACACTGACATTTTAGAAGAAGGGACTGGTATTGTAATACTTTCAATAGGTGAAACACGAGAGATACAATTTAAACACAAGACTGGAGACAATAAAGTTTCTTTACTGCTTGAAGACGGATCGATCTTCTACATGAATAGTCATATACAAGATGAATGGTTACATTCGATTCCTGAAAATGATTCTATAAATCCTAGATGGAGTTTAACATTTAGACAAATAAAATGAAAACTAAATTATTTGCATTGACATTGCTTACTTTTGTAAGTTGTCAAGCTCCTATTAA
>Ga0315908_10000250_pt1 | contig 42106 bp, 23 predicted proteins | sample LakEriMetagenome_12_FD_203520 | JGI IMG/M metagenome (GOLD analysis project Ga0315908, IMG submission 203520) | Freshwater fungal communities from buoy surface, Lake Erie, Ohio, United States - Buoy 4 MA124 | ecosystem: Environmental > Aquatic > Freshwater > Lake > Lake biofilm | place: USA...
CATTAAATGTTTCGGTGTGGGTATTAAAATTTTCGTCTTGGTACTCTATGGTAACGGTTTCGTGCCTAGGCACGTCTTCTCTGATATTAGGAATACTTAAGCATCCTTCGTTGTAGGTCCAAACCTCGCCAGCTAAGTCAATAACTTTTGCATTAATAAATACTTTTTTAACCCCTGGCGCATCTGGGTATTTACCTATTTCGTGCGGTTCCAAACTTTCAAATATTTGAGCGCTGTCGATTACAAACAAACGTATGTCTTTATTAATTTGAGGTGCAGCAAGTCCTACCCCATTACTAGAGTACGTGGTCTCCCACATGTCTTCCAATAATTTAGGAAGTGACGGATAAGAAGCGTCTATTGGACCACTAACCTTTCTTAAAATTTGGGCCCCATAGGCTACAATTGGAAGAATCATGACAATTGAATTGTTGAATAATGGCTATTAAGGTGCAAAAATACCCCCAATTATGCCAATCAACAAAAATAGACCTTAACGGTTTGCTAAATATTCCTGTAACATAATGGTAGCCGCTATTTCATCAACCATTTTTTTATTTTGTCTGTCCTTTTTTTTCATGCCCATATCCACCATGGCTCTAACCGCCATTTTAGAAGTATAACGCTCATCTACGGTTTGAATGGGAATGGCAGGAAAGGTTCTTTTTAGCTGTCCAATAGCTGCCTTAACCAGCGGCGTTGCGTGGGTGGGTGTGTTATCTAAACTAAGTGGGGCGCCTATTAAAATGAGTTCAATCGCTTCCGTTAATAAGTAGTTTTTTATAAAAGCATGTAAATCTTTGGTGTCAACAGTTGTTAAGCCCGTTGCAATAATTTGCAGTGGATCGGTAACGGCTAAGCCCGTTCTTTTTCCGCCATAGTCGATGCAAAGTATTCTAGCCAAAGTAGTAATAAATTTTATTGTAGAAATAATGCAACCAGCACATGAATACCAAATATAACACTTGCGATTCCATTGGCTGTCATAAATGCAATATTTACTTTGGTTAAATTAGTGGGTGAAACAATGGAGTGTTGGTAATACAACATCCCTATAAATACAAGCGCTCCTTCCCAGTAAAAATAGCCGTAACCTGCTTGCAAGCCGGCAGCAATAACCAATACCGCCGCAATGATATGTAGGAGCACCGACAACTTTAGTGCATTTTCTTTACCTAAATAAGTAGGGATAGAATGTAAATTTTGAGATGCGTCAAAATCCATGTCCTGCATGGCGTAAATAATATCAAAACCACTCACCCAACAAATAACAACACATGAAAATAAAATAGGTAATGTTGCAAACGTTCCTGTAACTGCTAAATAGGCACCAATAGGCGCTAATGACAATCCAAGCCCAAGTACTATATGACACAGCGCTGTAAAGCGTTTGGTATAACTATAAAATAAAATAACAAAAAGTGCTACCGGCGATAAATAAAAACAAATAGGATTTATAAAATAAGTAGCTGCTATAAAAACGACTGCATTTAAAATTACAAACCTCAGCGCACTTGATGCAGCAATAACACCACTCGGTATTTCTCGAATGGCTGTGCGCGGATTTTTAGCATCAAAATGCCTATCGAGGTACCTATTAAAAGCCATAGCAGCACTACGCGCAGTAACCATACATACGAGCACCAATAAAAATAATTGCAACATTTGCTTTTGGAAAAGCACATCCAACATTGAGACACTTTTTTGTTGCGCAACAAAAAATACGCCCATAAAAAAACCAATGAATGCAAATGGCAACGCAAAAATGGTATGCGAAAATTTTACAAGACTTAAATATTTTTTTACCATCGGAATCCCTATGTTAAATGTTTGATTGTTTCGTTCTCACCATTTCCCAAAGTACAATACCTGCTGCCACCGAAATATTAAAAGAGTGCTTCATCCCTTCTTGTGGAATTTCGATACATCCATCACATGCGGCAATCACTTCTGTAGCAACACCTTCTACTTCATTACCAAAAACAAGTGCAACAGGCGCTTTGTTCATACCAGAAAATTTTTCTAGAGAAATACTGCCCTGGGCCTGCTCTACTGCATACACTTTATATCCTTTACTTTTTAAATCTATCACTGCATCAAGCGTATGTTGCACATACCACCAATCCACCGATTCGGTGGCGCCAAGTGCTGTTTTTTGAATATCGCGGTGCGGCGGTTGCGGCGTAAATCCACAAAGCACAATGCCCTCCAATAAAAACCCATCTGCAGTTCTAAAAACGCTTCCCACATTGTGCATGCTTCTGATATTATCCAAAATTACCACAATGGGCTGTTTTTCAGCTGCTTTAAATTCGGTTAGGGATTTTCGGCCTAACTCATCCATGCTTAGTTTTCGCATGCCACAAAGGTAGTTTTAACCGCTCAAATAGAGAAGTGAATGTATAGCGCAAGATTTCTTATATTGAAACTAGTTTATTTGCAAAACCTTAAACAATTGATATGAACAAACAACTTATTAAACTTGGCTGCCTTGTTGCGTTAGCCTTTCCTTTTGCGGGTAACGCACAAGAAACCGTAGACCAGGCCATGATGCAAAAAATTAGAACCGAAGGATTACAACATTCTAAAGTCATGGATATCGCTTTTAACTTAACCGATAAAAGTGGTAACCGTTTAACCAATTCGGCAGGCTTTAGTAGAGCTGCTAATTATGCAAAAGAAGTACTTACAAATTGGGGTGTTGCAAAAGCAGCCATTGAACCATGGGGTGAATTTGGCAAAGGCTGGGAATTAGAAAAAATGTATTTCGCAGTAACAGCGCCTTATTATAAACCCTTAATGGCCTGGCCTAAAACTTGGACCGCAGGAACCAAAGGATTAAAAAAAGCAACTCTACTTTTAGTAGATGCAAAAGATTCAGCGGCACTAGAAGCTTTCCGCGGACAACTCAAAGGAAAAATCATTATACTGGATCAGCAAAATATTTATAAGCATAGTTTTACCGCCGATGCTAAAAGATATACCGATGAAGAATTAGCTGCTATGGCAGCCGCAAAACCAGCAGCACCAAGAAGTGCATCGGTACCAACCGATACTGCAGCACAGCGCAGAATGCGTGATGCCATGCGCGCAGGCGGCGGCGGTGGTGCAGCTCGTGTAATGGCTTTGTTAAAAGCAATGGCGATGCAAGAAGGCGCTTATGCAATGCTTTCAACTTCTACCAGAAATCATGACGGAACTATTTTTGCACAAGGCGGTGGCGCCTATAAAGGAACAGATCCTGCTAACTTTTTAGACATGGCTGTTGGTGTAGAAGATTACAACACACTTTTAAGACTTGCTAAATCTGGAACGCCTGTAAATTTTGACCTCGATGTAAAATCTAGTTTTCAGGATAAAGATTTACAAGGCTATAATGTAATTGCAGAAATAGAAGGCACTGACACATTATTAAAAGATGAGGTTGTAATGATTGGCGCGCATTTAGATTCATGGCAAGCAGGCACAGGTGCTACAGATAATGCATCAGGTTCTGCAGTAATGATGGAAGCCATGCGCATTTTAAAAGCCATTGGTGTAAACCCAAAACGTACCATTCGTATTGGTTTATGGAGTGGTGAAGAACAAGGTTTATTAGGCTCTAGAGGCTACGTTAAAAAAACATTTACCGGCGATCAGGCAGCTGCTGCAGAAAAATTTTCGGGCTATTTTAATATTGACAATGGTACCGGAAAAATTAGAGGTATTTATTTACAAGGAAACGAAGCTTGCGGTCCTATTTTTAGTAGCTGGTTAGCACCATTTAAAGACCTAGGTGCTTCTACCGTAACGGTTAGTACCACAGGTGGAACTGACCACCAATCATTTGATGGAATTGGCCTTCCTGGTTTTCAATTTATACAAGACCCTATCGAGTACAATACCAGAACGCACCACAGCAATATGGACGTGTACGACCACCTTATAGAAGACGATTTAAAGCAAATTGCGACCATTGTAGCCGCCTTTGCTTATAATACCGCTCAAAGAGAGGCTAAGCTACCTAGAAAAGGTAAAAATTAGCCGTAGGTTCTTATATTTGCCCCTATGGCAAAAGCTGCTTCAGAAACTCCTTTAATGCAACAGCACCGGGCTATTAAACAAAAATATCCTGGTGCTGTTTTGTTATTTAGAGTAGGCGATTTTTATGAAACATTTGGTGAAGATGCCATTGTTGCCTCAAAAGTATTGGGCATCACACTTACCAAAAGAAATAACGGTGCCGCTTCAGAAAATGAGCTAGCTGGTTTTCCATACCATGCGCTTGATACGTATTTACACAAACTGGTTAAGGCCGGTCACCGCGTTGCGGTGTGTGATCAATTAGAAGATCCAAAATCGGTAAAGGGCATTGTAAAAAGAGGTGTTACAGAAATGGTGACACCAGGTATTGCCACTTCCGATAAATTATTAGAGCAGGGCAGTAATAACTTTTTAGCTGCTGTCCATTTTTCAGATAAAGAAGACAGTTTAGGTGCTTCGTTTTTAGATATTTCTACCGGCGAATTTTTTGTTGCAGAAGGCAACACCGAATATATAGACAAACTATTACAAGGATTAAAACCTGTCGAAGTTATTTTTCAACGCAACTTTCAAAAACAATTTGTTGAAAAATTTGGGCCTAAGTTTTACACCTATACCATGGAGTCTTGGATTTTTGATGAAGCTTTTGCAACCGAAAGTTTACTTAAACATTTTAATACCCATTCGTTAAAAGGATTTGGAATTGAATCACTTCCACAAGCTATCACTGCTGCTGGCGCTATTTTACATTATTTAAAAGAAACCGAACATCCAAACCTGCAGCACATTACAGGTGTGCAGCGCATGGAACGTGAAGACTTTTTGTGGATGGACCGTTTTACTATCCGAAATCTAGAATTACTTGGTGCGGGTGTAGACCAAGGAAATTATTTATTAAAAGTTATTGATAATACGGTAAGCCCTATGGGCGCCAGGCTACTGCGCCGCTGGTTAATTTTCCCATTAAAAAATACTGCGGCTATCAATGATAGATTAGACGCCGTTGAAACACTTATAAAAGACCAAACACTTCGTACTACATTATCTGCTGCTATTAAAGCATGTGGTGATATGGAAAGGCTTGTGAGTAAAGTGCCGCTTAAAAAAATTAATCCGAGAGAAGTTGTTCAGCTCGCAAGAGGTCTAGAACAAATACAAATTATAAAAGAAGCGGCTGCAAAAAGTAACAATAAAAAAATTACAGATGCTGCTGCCCTACTAGATCCAATCCCAAGTATTGTTGAAACCATCTACCAGCAAATTGCAGAAAACCCACCGGTAGCTGCAAACAAAGGTGGCGTGATAAAAGATGGATTTCATGCAGAGCTTGATAACCTCCGAAACATCGCAACAGGCGGCAAAGACTTTTTAGTAAATATCCAACAAAGAGAAGCCGCAGCAACCGGTATCTCTTCTTTAAAAATAAGTTTTAACAACGTTTTTGGTTACTACCTAGAAGTTACCAACGTACATAAAAACAAAGTACCTGATACTTGGATTCGTAAGCAAACACTTGCCAATGCCGAGCGGTATATTACGCCCGAGCTTAAAGAATATGAAGAAAAAATAATGGGCGCTGAGGACAAAATAATTGCCATAGAAATTGCATTATTTGACAGCCTATTATCTACCCTTCAAAATTATATTGCGGTTATTCAGTTAAATGCGCAGGTGATTGCACAGCTCGATTGCCTTTGTTGTTTTGCAGACAATGCCCTTCAATTAAATTATTGCAAACCTAGCATCCATGAAGGTTTTGACCTTCATCTCACAGAAAGCCGACATCCTGTTATTGAAAGAAATTTACCACCGGGCGAGCCTTATATTTCTAATGATATTTTTGTTGATAATACAACACAGCAAATTATTATTTTAACCGGACCCAATATGAGTGGTAAGAGTGCCATTTTAAGACAAACGGCGCTTATTACACTACTTGCTCATATGGGTTCTTATGTGCCTGCCACAGCCGCTAAAATCCCTTTAACGGATAAGATATTTACCCGTGTAGGTGCCAGCGATAATTTAAGTGGTGGCGAGTCTACATTTATGGTAGAAATGAATGAAACGGCAAGTATTGTCAATAATATTTCGGCACGAAGTTTAATACTACTAGATGAAATTGGAAGAGGCACCAGCACTTACGATGGTATTTCTATTGCATGGAGTATTGTAGAATTTTTACATGGCGCTACAGCAAAACCAAAAACATTATTTGCCACCCACTACCACGAATTAAATGAATTAGAAACTTCATTAATAGGTGTCAAAAATTTTCACGTAACACATAAAGAAGTAGGTAATAAAATAATTTTCTTGCGCAAATTGGCGGCTGGTGGAAGCACCCATAGTTTTGGTATTCATGTTGCAACCATGGCGGGTATGCCCCCTGCACTTATTAATAGAGCCAACGAAATACTTGCGCTATTAGAAGCCAAAACAGAACATCAACAAGAAAATACACCAACACAAAAACTGGCAGAATCTGGCGCCAAACAACCTAAAGTGCAGCTGTCAATTTTTGATGAACATACAGTTACATTTGATAGCATTAGAACGGCGCTCAATAGTATCGACATCAATCAACTAACGCCGGTTGAAGCACTTATGAAACTCAATGAAATTAAGGCTTTGCTAAAATAATTACTTCGCTAAATAGGTTTTTACGCGGCTGTAAACAGGTTCACTTAAAGGTACCACTGGTAAACGAACTTCGTTTTCAAGTAATCCCATTTCATACATAAATGCTTTTACACCTGCAGGATTGTTTTCGGCAAACATAATATCATATCCTTCAATTAAAGGATCATTGATTTTTTTTGCTTCTGCAAAATTGCCAGCTAAACATGCACGAACCATATTTGAAAACTGCACAGGATACGCATTGGCTGCAACACTAATTACGCCTTGCATGCCACAAGCAATTTGAGGGAGTGCTAATAAATCATCGCCACTAACAACCACAAAATTGGAAGGAGCATCCCGCAAAATTTCCATACACTGCGCCATATCGCCACTTGCTTCTTTCATTGCTACTACATTTGGACAATCTTGTGCCAAACGAATAGTGGTAGCTGCTGACATATTACGTCCTGTTCGGCCAGGTACATTGTATAAAATTACTGGCTTAGGGCTAGCCGCCGCAACCGCCTTGTAATGCTGGTAAATACCTTCTTGAGAAGGTTTGTTATAATAAGGTGCTGCACTTAAAACAGCAACCGCTTTATCTAAAGGGAATTTTTGTAAATCACTTACCACTTCGGCGGTACTGTTACCACCCACACCCACAATAATAGGTACCCTTCCGGCCGTTTGGTTAAAGGTGAAATTTATAATTTCAATTTTTTCTTCTTTGGTTAAAGTTGGCGTTTCCCCAGTTGTGCCAAGTGTAATTAAATACTCAACGCCGCCATTAATAACATGATCAATTACTTTACCTAAAGCTGCAAAATCTATACTGCCATCTTTTGCAAATGGTGTTACAAGTGCTACACCTGTTCCTCTCAATTGTTGCTGTACTGTCATCATTTAAAATTATGCGGTTGTTTCTTCCCAGAATCCCATTTTGCAATATTTATCAATACGCTGGTTAATTCGGTCTTGTGGGGCAATATGTTTTATTACTTCGAGTTCTTTAACAATAGCTGTCTTTAAAAGTTCGGCAGCTTCGGAATAATTCCAGTGTGCACCACCTAATGGCTCGTGCACAATTTCATCAACAAGGCCAAAACCTTTCATATCTGTGGCCGTTAATTTTAACTGCTCTGCAGCGAGTTCTTTTTTATCCCATGAACGCCATAAAATGGAACTACAACTTTCTGGAGAAATTACAGTGTACCAAGTATTTTCCATCATTAAAACCCTGTCCCCTACGCCAATACCTAATGCACCACCACTTGCACCCTCACCAATAATCACAACAATCACCGGTACTTTTAAGCGGATCATTTCATAAATATTTCGGGCAATGGCTTCTCCTTGTCCACGCTCTTCCGCTTCAAGTCCTGGAAATGCACCCGGCGTATCTACAAGTGCAATAACAGGCTTATTAAATTTTTCTGCAAGGCGCATTAAACGTAATGCTTTTCTATATCCTTCCGGATTGGCCATACCAAAATTACGGAGCTGTCTCATTTTTGTGTTGATGCCTTTTTGTTGACCAATCACCATTACGGTTTCACCATTGAGTTGCGCAAAACCACCTACCATGGCTTTGTCATCCTTTACATTGCGGTCGCCATGTAATTCAACAAAGTTGGTAAACATGTTGTCGATGTATTTTAAAGTATACGGCCTATCTGGATGTCTACTTAATTGTACACGTTGCCAAGGCGTTAACGAAACAGTGAGTTCTTTTCTTTTATCAAGAATAGAAGCTTCCAGTTGCGCAAGCGTTTTACTGTAATCTATTTTTGGATTTTTCTCTTGTAACTTTTTAGTGTCCTCGATTTGCTCAAATAATTCCTTAATGGGCGTCTCAAATTCTAAAAATTGTCTATTCGGATATTGTGGCATAATAACTGCGAATTTCGGTAAAATTAGGGGTTCAAATATTTTTATGAAAAGATTTGTTTATGAAATGCGTTTACCCTTATCTTTGCCGTCCTGAAAACGACCTGAAAAGGCTAGTTTTTGGAGGTTTGGATCGGTAGTTCAGTTGGTTAGAATGCCGCCCTGTCACGGCGGAGGTCGCGGGTTCGAGTCCCGTCCGGTCCGCAAACGCCCTTAACTTTCAATAAGTTAGGGGCTTTTTATTAGCCTCAACTTATTCTGGAAGGATTTTGAAATAACTAGGTACAAATTTCCTGTTAACCAGCTTCCCTTGCACGTTAACTTTTCTAATAGCATTACAAAATCCAGTTTCGGCGTGTGCATCACCAAAATCATCAATACCCGCTTTGTCCACAAAATAAAATTTACCATTCATTTTAATCGCAAGCGTACAGCCTTCCCCTTTCAGTTTAAATTGACATTGACCACAAGCAGCATCAACCGTTATAACTTTTTTATTAGGATTTAATTTTGCGAAAGTTGAATCTTGAGAAAAAGCACTAAGACTCATAATGCTAAATACAAAATAGAAAAGTATACGTTTCATAATTATTTGTTTATGATTTCTTTGATGATACGTAAATTCTTATAACCCAGCACCGCTTCAGACATTGAATTTATACTCTCCACAATCATTTGGCGCTTATTCGGATCTTCCCACACCTGCTGCAATGGATGCATTTCTACTTTTACAAAAAACAAACAAATACTGCCGTCAATACCAACCGTTGTTTGGGTTTCAGTTCTAAAATAAAGGTCATCAACTGTTTGCGGGACCGGTCGAACATAGCTTGGCAATTGACTTAAAGAAGGCAGCGATGAAAGGGTCCAAACATGCCTTCTAAACATGGCATCTTGTTTTGATATAAGCGCCGATACTTTTTCGCTAGAGCGTCTTAAGGTCTCGCCATCTCCTACCGGCAGGTGCATGTCAAAAAAAGAAAGTCCTAACTTTCTTGCGGGATAAAACCCACTCGGAAAACAAAAAGCAATTGTATGCAAATGCCCGTCTTTTAAAATAGCAACATCTTCTTCTAGCTTTACACAAAGTTCCTGCAGTGTGGTATTTATATCAAAGCCACAAAAGGCATTTAGGTGTTGTAAATAATCATTACTTATAGTTCCGCAAACATGTGTTTCATGTAATTCTAGCTCCCTCTTTTTTTCTAATAGATATTCAGGATCCGGATTGGCATTAAATGCTGCTCCTTGATATTTTACAATATCAGGCCCAACTGTGTAAGGGACTTTTACTGGAAATATCATTTGAAAATTAAAATATCTTTTACAATAGCAGCGCCTTGTTTTTCTTTTTTAATAAAGCCCCTATACATACCCTCTGTACAAAACGGTAATGCAATATTGCCATTTTTATCTACGGCAATAAGTCCACCATCACCTCCAAGTGCTGGAAGCTCTTTCATAACAAGTGTTTCAGAAGCAAGCGCTAAACTTTGTCCACCAAATTCCATTCGATCACTGATACTTTTTGCCATAACAAGTCTTAAAAAATATTCGCCCCATCCAGTGCAACTAATAGCCACCGTATTATTGTTGGCATAGGTTCCGCTTCCAATAATTGGCGCATCTCCTATTCTACCCCATTTTTTATTGGTCATACCGCCAGTGCTTGTAGCTGCTGCTAAATTACCATGAGTATCTAATGCTACCGCACCAACAGTTCCATATTTATCTTTACGGCGCTGTTCCTCGATTTCATTATTGTAAGCCATTTGATTAACTTTTTTTAATTGATCTATCGAGTCGCGCGCTTTAGCACGCTGTAAACCCTTCCATCTTTCTGGCGTATAAAAATAAGATGGGTCAACTATTTCAATTCCTTGCAAAGCAGCAAATGCTTCGGCACCTCTTCCACTTAATAAAACGTGTTCCGATTTTTCCATTACAGCTCGTGCTGCAGTAATTGGATTTTTAATGGTTCGAACTCCAGCAATAGAACCTGCTGCTAATGTTTTTCCATCCATAATTGCGGCATCCAACTCATTAACCCCTTCACTTGTAAATACAGCACCTTTACCAGCATTAAAAAGTGGATTATTTTCTAGCACTCTAACAGTGGCTTCAACGGCGTCTAATGCGGTTCCTCCCTTTTCTAAAATGGCATTGCCTACAAGTAGTGCACTATCAAGTCCGCTCTTATACTTGGCCTCAAGAGCAGGTGTAAACTGACTTTTATTGAGTGTACCAGCGCCTCCATGAATTGCCAATACATATTTCCCGGTATTGAATTTATTATTTGGCGCTGTTTGTTGCGCAAATATTGAGCTCGAGCAAACAGTAAGTAGTATATAAATAAATGTACGCATAACTGGTATTTGAAGCAATTTAATATAATCTGTGGATTTTATTACCTTTAAATCAATGAAGAAGCCAGCTTCTATATTTTATTATTGGGTATGTATATGCTGGCTCATGTTTAACAGTTGCGCCAAAGATCTCTCCTACGAAGATGGCGGCACCATAAAAACAGCGCCTATTGCAGATGCTGGAAAAGACCAATCAATTGTACTACCTCAAGATTCTGCTTATTTAGATGGCAGTAAATCATATGATAACAATGGAAGTATTACAAATTACAAATGGACAAAATTAAGTGGTCCTGCAAATAATAATATAACAACTGCTTCATCAAAAACCACATGGATCAAAAAACTAACAGAAGGGAAATATGTTTTTGAACTATCTGTTACCAATAATTATAAATTAACAGCAACCGATACGCTTACCATTTATGTAGACAAAACAAAAATAGCTAGGCCTCCCGATGCACAGGCTGGAATAGATCAAACCATTCAACTCCCTAATAATTCAGTTACACTTGATGGAAGCGCATCTTCAGATCCTGACAACGACATTAGTGATTATTTATGGACAAGAATTAAAGGCACTGGAAACCCAATATACACATCGCCTGCAAATGTTATAACGGATGTTACTAAATTAACTGCGGGGCTTCACCTATTTGAAATTAGGGTTACAGATGCTACAGGATTAGTAGACAGAGATACGCTTACAGTTCAGGTAAATGAAGCGCCTGGCGTTCCTCCTATAGCAAATGCAGGAACCGATCAAAACATACCTTACGATTTAACAAAATGCAGTTCCAATCCGGAAATCATTGCGCTTAATGGTTCAGAATCATACGATCCAGACGGAACCATTACAAAATTCAATTGGCAGATTATTTTTCCTATTAATGCATCTATTTCCGTAACAAATTCAAACAAAGCACAGGCATCTGTTACAGGACTGCAAGCCGGAAAATATGTTTTTGAATTAAGTGTAACAGACAATGATGGGAATGTAAAAAAAGACACAACACAATTAAATATTATTGCTACTAATAGGCAACTCATACCAGCAAGGCTAACCCCTGTTGGATCACTTTCTGAAAAAAGAAAAGTATCTGGTGTTGCTTTTTTAGGAAATAAAATATTTTTAGCTGGAGGAAGATATCCACCTGCTGGACCTGGACCCAACTTTACGTCGAGAGTAGATATTTACGACCTTGCAACAAAAGATTGGTCTACCACAGAGCTGAGTCAAAAAAAATGGGGCGTTGCAGCAGCAGTTGCTGGCAACAAAGTATTTTTTGGTGGAGGCACAGCGCTGCAGGGCAATGCATCTGCAACTACAAGGGTAGATATATATGATATTGTAGATCAAAAATGGACAACTAGTGAGCTGCCTAAAGCTGGACAATACACAGCCATTGCTCAGGGTAATAAAGTTTTATTTGCTGGCGGAACTGCGGTGTATATGTATGATTATTTGTCAGAAAAATGGAGTACTAAAACACTCAGCCAACCCCGGGTAAGTATTGCTGCAACGAGTGTTGGGGGTATTGTCTATTTTTCTGGAGGTGCAACAAGTAATGTGGGTGGATCTCCATTTAATAATATTGATATGTATGAACCAAAAACTAATAGCTGGAGTGTATCGAGTATGAGTAAGGCAAAATATGCACTCGCTACAATTGGATTAAGAGGTAAAGCGCTTTGGGCTGGAGGAATCACAGAAAAGGGCCTCACCAATGAAATAGAAATGCTTGATTTACTCGGTGGAAAAGGAACTACTTTTCATTGCTTGTTTCAGCCCGGATCTTTTAGCACCAACAGCATGGGAAAACTTGGCAACTATATTGTTTTCTTCCCGGACAGCGGCGATGATAAAACCAGATTTGACATATACGATTCGCTCAACGACAAATGGTATATTGGGGTATTAGATAAAAAAATTGGCCCTGCCATTTTAATTACAGCAGGGTCCGAATTATATGTTGTAGGCTCTTCTACCCCAGGTATCGACTACTACGATCAGCTCTGGAAATTAGATTTTTAAAACTCAATTATTAGACCAATACTTGGAAGTATGGTTGATTGAGAATTTTTCAAATACATTGGAACTGCATTAGTTCCATCAGCCATTAAAGGCTTTCCATCGTTTGTTACAAATGCTGTATTTGCCTCGTTTCTTTTGAAGGTATACAAATCTGCTTCCTTGGCTTCTGAACCATAAAAATTGGTGATATCGATGTAAAAATCTAATGTAGTTTTTTTGAAATTCCATTTTTTATCGATTCTTATATCTGCTGCATTAAATGCAGAAAGTCGTTGGGAGTTAATTTGAGAATAATCAAAAACACCAGCACCAAGGGTCAAATAATTAGCCCTACTTAAAGGTTCATTATACGGCGTAAATGGAGCAGCGCCTTGGTATCTAAATTTCAAACCAATTTCCCAGTTTTTAGGAAGCTTATAACCAGCTGTCATGCTAATTAATTGCCTATTATCCCAACTTGCTGATACAAATTTGTTATCTAGCCCTGTAAATTCACTTCTGTAAAAAGTATAACTCAATACACCAAAAAAGTTTTTGGTTAATTTTTGTTGCGCAAAAAATTCAAAACCATAAGCGCGACCTTTTCCAAATTGAGCAATTGGCTCATTACCAATCGCGCCAAACTCCAATCCTTTGTTTGCAATACTTATACCATCATTAATACTAACAGGATAATTACTATATGCTTTATAGAATCCTTCAACGGTAATTCTAGTAGTATTTTTGGGTAGATACTCAAACCCAGCTACGTAATGTGTTGATTGAATATATTCTCCTGGATTTGTTTTTTCACCCGTAATACTATTGCTAAAATTTAATTGCGTGTAGGTAGGTAATCTATAATAAATACCATAGCTCGCATTAAAACGAAGCACATCAGAAATTGCTAAACTTGCACTAAGTCTTGGGCTCAATTGTTTTAATGGATTGGATTCGCTATTGCTTAAATTATTTGCATCCATGCGTAAACCACCACTCAAAGAAAGTTTATCATTTAAAACTCTTGTACCTATTTGCGCAAATCCACCATAGCGAATAAAATTTGTATTGGTATTACTATTGATCGTAAGTGCAGGCACAGAAGGACTTGCAGACCTTCTTAATACCTGGTAAAAAATATTATCGAAACGAATTAATTGACCTGTTAAACCATAGCTTAATGTAATATTATCGTAGTTTTTTGTAACATCCCATCTAATCTTACTCTCCGCCTCAATACTTTTTATTTTTAGCGTACGCTGCTGCTCAATGGGGTTTTTATTGTCTTCAAATTTATTGGCCTGATTGTCTAAAAAATTTCTACTGATACTCAAATTCCAAAAACCCTTTGGTATAATTTTTTTAATAGTAGCACCAATCGTGTAACTATTTTGGTCGATGGTTGGGCTATTGCCAAGCACATACTGATTTTCGGCAGTTAAACTATCGGGTGTAATAAACTTGAAGCGATCAATGGCGCCAACACCAAGTAGTGTTAAAGTTGTTTTATCGTTAATGCGCGTGGTGGTTTTAAACTGAAAATCAGAATAGTTAGGTAAAAAAGACCAGTTAAGTAAATTTGCCAAAACGCCTAAACTACTTTTACGAGCAGACGCTATAAAAGTTGTTTTTTTAGACATGGGGCCATCAAGCGTAAGTACACTTTCTGTTAAACTAAGTCTGATATTTCCCTGAAATTTATTCGGATTACCATTTTTTTGCTTGAATTGAAATACACTACTTAAGGCATTATCGTATCTGGCATCAAATGCAGAAGTACTCAGCTTTACATCTTCAATCAAGAGTACATTTAAAATTCCAGCAGGTCCACCACCACTTCCCTGTGTACCAAAGTGATTTATAATAGGAATTTCTATTCCGTCTAAATAAAAAACGTTTTCGCTTGGGGCACCTCCTCTAATAATAATATCATTTCTAAATGTTCCGCCTGCCGCACCGCCACCTACACCAGGGAGTGATTGAATTACCCTACTAATATCAAAAAAACCGCCAGGGTTGTTTTTAATATCTTCGGTAGTTAACCGCTGAATACTTAATGGGCTTTCCAAGGTTGCTGCTTTTGCAGAATTTCTTCGGCTCGTTACTGTAACATTTGACAATTGATTAACAAGCTCCTCAATTTCTATTTGAATATTATTTTCATTACCCGTAGTAACAGGTATATTATTAAGTTGTTTGGTTTTAAAACCAACCCCAGAAACTTCTAATGTATAAGCGCCCGGCTTTAACTGTGAAAACCTGAAATTTCCGAGGCTATCTGAAATGGTTTTAGTATTTCCAGGAATTACTTGAACTGTTATTCCCGATAATTGTTGCTGTGTTTTTTTATTATATACAGTACCACTTAATTTTCCAGTAGCTTGACCTAAGGCAAAAAGAGGACCCATAAGGAAGACAGAAAAGACTAATTTTTGTGCAATTTTCATATTTCGATGCTTTGTAGTTGTTAAACAAACTGCCACGTCAAATGTTTGCAAATGAGAAAAAATTTGCAAGTTTTTGATTGATTTGAACTAATACATGCAATATTTGCCTAATTCATGCGATAAATCCGTGCTTTTTCTAGTGTATTTGTACTTTTTTGACCAAAATCGGTTATTTTTAATCCCACTAATTTGGTCCCTCAGCAAACTACCCCCCCTGCTATTATGGAACCAATTATTTGTTTGGGTAAAGTCTGTGGATGGACAACCCAAATCAAAAAAAATAGTAAGTATGAATACACTGATCAAGGTTACACACTTGAAGCATTATTGCTTTGCCTTTTTATTATTGGTTGCTAGTGCATCAAATGCACAAATGATTCCATTTACACAAAACTATTCTGCACCATTGATGATAAACCCAGCCTCCAACGGGATGTTCAATGAGCGCGCAAGTATTCAAACAAATTTTAAAAGTCAGTGGGGGAATGTTGCATACCCATACGTTACTGGAGTATTGAATGCAGAAGTTAGGGTATTAGACAATGTAATTGGTGCACAAAATGTTGCAGCTTTTGGAATACTTGCCGTTTATGACAAATCAAACGATGGCGGCTTTAAGCAAACGCAAATTGGTGGTAATTTTGCATTTCACAAATCTTTAAATAGAGAAGGAAGTTTGAAATTAGGCTTTGGCGTACAGGGAAATCTTCGCAATTATAATCTCGATTACACAAAACTAACCTTTCAGTCTCAATTCACTCCTTATATCGGATATTCAAGTAGTGTTCCAAGTGGAGAAGGCTTTGGCTTTAATTCACACTTACTCGATGTAGGACTAGGACTTCTACTCTCCTACAATGAAACTGATTTTAGCTACTACCTGGGTGTTGCTGGCGCTCACATCAATAGACCTTCTACGCAAAATAATAGCTTGTCATTTAGACTACCGCCTGGATTAACTTTTCATGGTGGAGTTACACTTACAGACAACAGTGACAATTTACTTTATGGAAGCTTAGCACACACAAGGTCTGAAGCAACTAACATCACAACTCTTGGAATTGTATATGGCAGAAACTTGTTTGGTTCAATAGATGAATTTGGAGATGGAGATGAATTCCAAATAGGTGGATTTATGCGATTTAAAGATTCATTTGCCCCATATGTTGGCTATAAAAGAGGTAAGCTATCTCTAGGTGTAAATTATGACATTACGACATCAGACCTAAGAAATGCAAGAGCCGGAGCAGGATCTTTAGAACTTAACATGAAAGTAAGAATCAACAACGACCCAACACCAAAATGGCGTTGCAGATTTAGGCCATTATGGTAATCAAAAAATAATAATTTATTTAAGAAATTTAATATAGCGCTGAATGAAAAATTTTATTAAAAATAAAATTCTTATTGTCCTTTTAATATTGTTTCCCGTTGCGTCTTTTGCTCAAATAGGCCCAGCGGCAGAAGCATTAATCTCGGGGACATACGCAAAAGGATCGTCGATTTCACTCCCGGTAAGTGTAACTGGCTGTTTCAAATCAGATAATAAATTCGAGCTTTATTTATCACCTTCTAATTTTTCAACAGATCCAGGGGAATTAATTGGCCAATACAAAGCGACCTATATAAATTTCATTAATGGTTTAATTCCAAACACAGCTGGATTTAGTCCACAAGCCGGTCAAGTTTATCAACTTAAGGTTAAATCTACAAGTCCTGTGGCGGAATGGATATGTACAGTTAAATTTTCAATAAGTTCAAACACTGCACCGTCAGCATTAATTACAACTGCAACAGAAAACATATTACTACAAGACACTATTTTTGGATTATGCCAAGCAAACTTTAATAATGATATTGTAATTAGCCTAGCAAAAGCATCAGGCTCCAATGCAAACACGCTCATCGGGTATCTGAAAAACGAAAAAGCTGGAACTGTCACAACTAATATTAACCTGACAACTAATGCATTTACAAACAATTATTCTGGTCCAAATAGATGGAGCTTTATTGTAACTGCAACAGGAGTAAATGGAGATATAAGCACGAGAGGATATATTATTTCAAATTTAAAAACTGCAACAGGCATAACAATTGGAAGCTTAACAGGCTGTGCCCCAGAAGAACTCTCAATAAATATTCCAACAACAGGTGGAGGCATAGAAACAAACGATCCGGGTAGTAGATACCAGATCAATTGGGGCGACGGAATTTCTGAAATAAAATCCTGGTGCGAAGTAATGACCGCAAATGGAACCTTTAAACATAATTACAGTATAAGCTCATGTAATGCCACAGATCGAAAATTCACTATTACTGTAACAACCCTTCAATCTTTATTTACTGAACCATCAGGATCTGTCTCATCAAATCCTCTTTATTGTAGTTCGACTACTAGTCCAGTTACTAGTTCAGCAGTTATCGGACTTCCAGAAAGATCTGATTTTACAATAGTTCCTTTTGCTTGTGAAAATTCTACAGTAACATTTACGAATACTTCGGATCCTGGTACTTTCCCAGTAATTACCAGTGGTGTAGTTACTTCATGTAACACAAATCCTCCATTTGAAAGCAGATGGTACATAGATAAAGCGCCTGTTACCCCAAGTACATCAATAGATTACTATTATTACGGTCTAAAGGGTAATCCATCTCATAATTACAGCTACGCATTTAATACAATCGGCTTACATACTGTTTCGCTTCAAATTAAAAATAGATTTTGTAATGAAGCCCAAGTACAAAACAAAACAATTTGTATAGAAAAAACTCCCATTGCACGGTTTGGCTATAATACCACTTTAGGTTCAGGCTTTGTAACTGTGAACGGTGATACAAGCCTTTGCTACAATAACGCATCATTTACAATTCCAAACAGATCTAATGTAATGTCTGATAGTGTGCCTTGCACAAATGCAACATACTTATGGGTTTTAAAAAATAGCATCAATACAATAATAAGTAGTCAAACATCTTTAAACTTTACTTTTCCAGCAGCTGTTGCACCAGGTGTATACACATTAACCTTGACAACAACTAATAGTTGTGGGAGCAATTCTAAAAGTCATATTTTAAATGTTTTAACTGCACCATCATTCACGACAGAACCTACAGACAAAACAGTTTGTGATGGACAACCAGCTGTTTTTTCAGGTTCTGCAACTGGTTCTAACTTAACCTATAAATGGCAAGTTAGTACCGATGGTGGTTTATCATTTACTGACTTGACAAATGGTGGAGTTTATACTGGCACAACAACGTCTTCCTTAAGAATTGATCCTGCAACTTACAGCATGAATGGGTACAAATATAAACTAGTTATTATTGGCAGCTGTACTCCAGATATAAATAAAGTTGTACTACTAACAGTTAACCCAATTCCAAGTGTAGACCCAATTACCAATCAAAATGTTTGTGCCGGATCGGCAGTAAGTACAATCATCTTTACAGGGACTGTAACATCAACCCTTTACACTTGGTCCAATAATAAAACCTCTATTGGACTTGCCGCTTCTGGTACAGGCAATATTGCTTCCTTTACAGGTGTCAACACAACTAATATTCCAGTAACAGCTAACGTAACTGTAATTCCAACTTATACTTTCAATTCTGTAACATGTACTGGGCCTTCAGGTACTTTTAACATTACCATTAATCCAAAACCTGTTATTGCTAATAAGCCAGCAACAATTTGTAGTGGTGCTGCATTTACTGTAACACCAACCAATGGAACTGATATTGTTCCTGCAGGTACAACGTATACTTGGACAGTAGTAGACAATACTAATGTTACAGGTGACGCCGACCAAGCAACAGGTCAATCAAGCATAAGCCAAACTTTAACCAACTTAACCAATACTGCACAAACAGTTGTGTACACTGTTACGCCAACAAGTGGTGCAGCAGGCACTTGCGTAGGATCTACATTTACAGTAACTGTAACAGTAAATCCAAAAGCTTCTATTGCTAATACTACAGCAACTGCTTGTAGTGGTAGTGGATTTACAGTAACACCAACCAATGGAACTGATATTGTTCCAACAGGTACAACTTATTCTTGGAGTACTCCAACTGTTACAGGTGGTTTAACTGGTGGCGCAGCAGGTAACACTCTAACAAACATCAGTGGCACACTTACCAATCCTACCAATATCCCACAAACTGCAACCTATACCGTAACACCAACAAGCGGTACTTGTGCAGGGCCAACTTTTACAGTCGTTGCAACCATCAATCCTAAACCAGTAGTTCCTGCAAATCAAACAGCAACTGCTTGTAGCGGATCGGCATTTACATTTACACTTACCAATGCAGCTCCTACTACTATTATTCCTGCCGGTACAACTTACACTTGGACAGTTGCTCCTAATGCAAATGTTACAGGAGAATCAGATCAAGCAACAGCGCAATCAAACGTAAGTCAAACTTTAATAAACACAACCAACACTGCTCAAACAGTTATCTATACCGTAACTCCTAAATCTGGTGACGCAGGTGCTTGTCCGGGAACAGCATTTACGCTCACCGTTACAGTTAACCCTACTCCAGTAATTGCAGATCAAACAACAACTATTTGTAGCGGCTCCGCATTTACAGTAACGCCTGCTAATGCAGCACCTACAACGATTGTACCTACAGGCACAACATACACTTGGACTGTTGCTCCTAATGCAGATGTTACAGGTGAAACAGATCAAGCAACAGGTCAACCAAACATCAGCCAGACTTTAACCAACACTAGTAACACAGTGCAAACTGTAGTTTATACAGTAACACCAAAATCTGGTTCTTGCACAGGAGCTACGTTTACTGTAACAGTAACCGTTAATCCAAGATCAACAGTAGATGTTATTAGTAACCAAGCAGTGTGTGCTGGATCTGCAGTAAGTGCCATAAATATATCAGGCACTGTTTCTTCAACTGCATTTACTTGGTCTAACAATACTACCTCTATTGGACTTGCGGCTTCTGGTACGGGCAATATTGCTTCCTTTACAGGTGTCAACACAACTAATATTCCAGTAACAGCTAACGTAACAGTAACTCCAACCTATACAAATAACACTGTTGCATGTTCGGGCACTACTGCTACTTTTAACATTACCATTAATCCAAAACCTGTTATTGCTAATAAGCCAGCAACAATTTGTAGTGGTACTGCATTTACTGTAACACCAACCAATGGAACTGATATTGTTCCTGCAGGTACAACGTATACTTGGACAGTAGTAGACAATACTAATGTTACAGGTGACGCCGACCAAGCAACAGGTCAATCAAGCATAAGCCAAACTTTAACCAACTTAACCAATACTGCACAAACAGTTGTGTACACTGTTACGCCAACAAGTGGTGCAGCAGGCACTTGCGTAGGATCTACATTTACAGTAACTGTAACAGTAAATCCAAAAGCTTCTATTGCTAATACTACAGCAACTGCTTGTAGTGGTAGTGGATTTACAGTAACACCAACCAATGGAACTGATATTGTTCCAACAGGTACAACTTATTCTTGGAGTACTCCAACTGTTACAGGTGGTTTAACTGGTGGCGCAGCAGGTAACACTCTAACAAACATCAGTGGCACACTTACCAATCCTACCAATATCCCACAAACTGCAACCTATACCGTAACACCAACAAGCGGTACTTGTGCAGGGCCAACTTTTACAGTCGTTGCAACCATCAATCCTAAACCAGTAGTTCCTGCAAATCAAACAGCAACTGCTTGTAGCGGATCGGCATTTACATTTACACTTACCAATGCAGCTCCTACTACTATTATTCCTGCCGGTACAACTTACACTTGGACAGTTGCTCCTAATGCAAATGTTACAGGAGAATCAGATCAAGCAACAGCGCAATCAAACGTAAGTCAAACTTTAATAAACACAACCAACACTGCTCAAACAGTTATCTATACCGTAACTCCTAAATCTGGTGACGCAGGTGCTTGTCCGGGAACAGCATTTACGCTCACCGTTACAGTTAACCCTACTCCAGTAATTGCAGATCAAACAACAACTATTTGTAGCGGCTCCGCATTTACAGTAACGCCTGCTAATGCAGCACCTACAACGATTGTACCTACAGGCACAACATACACTTGGACTGTTGCTCCTAATATTAATGTTACAGGTGAAACAGATCAAGCAACAGGTCAACCAAACATCAGCCAAACTTTAATCAACACTAGTAGTTCTACACAAACAGTTACTTATATAGTAACACCAAAATCTGGTTCTTGCACAGGATTAACGTTTACTGTAACAGTAACCGTTAATCCAAGTCCAACGATTAATTCATTAACACTAGACGCTGAAACACTTTGCTTAAATTCAACTCCAAGAAACTTTAGCATTTCCGCATCAAATGCAGATGGCACAATCACAAACTATCAATGGTATAAAAATACAACTCCTTCGAATTCCACTGGAACAGCGATTAGTGGCGCTAATTCAAATACGTTTGCACCACCAACAAATATTGCAGGCACCACATATTATTATGCTCTAATCACAAACTCTTTTAATTGTACTACAACAACAGTAGCTTCAGGCGCAATAACGGTAAATCCATTACCTAATATAAATAATCACCCATCACTTAGCCCTCAAACTAAATGTTTAAATGAAGCTTTAAACAGTATTTCAGTAACAGCATCTGCAGGTAGCGGTACAATTACAAAGTACGAATGGTATAGAAACTCGAGTAACAACAACACAACAGGAACTCTAGTTACCACAAACCCTACTTCAGCAACTACAAATAGTTATACTCCATTATCAAACACCTCGGGAACTTTCTACTATTATGCCAAGGTATATAATAGTAATGGCTGTGTTACTACAAGTAATATTTCAGCGCCAATAACAGTAAATGACCCACCAGCTATTACAGTAAATCTAAGCAATACAAATCAGGTAGTATGCTTAAATTCAGCCACAACAGGACTTACCGTTAATGCAACTGCAGGTACTGGAAGTATTAGTTCTTATACATGGTATTACACAAACGATATAGTTACACCAAATTGGACTATTGCAGCTAGTCGGATTTCATCTGCTAATTCAGATACCTATACACCATTATCAAATACAGTTGGCGTAAACTACTATTATGTAGTTGTAAGAAATTCTAACAACTGCTCAGTAGCAAGTAGTATTTCAGGATCAATAACTGTTAATCCAATAGCTATTATAGGGAACCAAACAGATTCAAAATGCAGTGGAAGTCAATTTGTAAAAACATTGACCAATGGTGGAGGTCTAGTGATTCCAGCTGGAACAACATATAGCTGGAATGCTCCATCTGTAACTGGTGGACTTACTGGGGGAACTGCAGCAACAGGACAAGCTTCACCAAATGGTACGCTAACAAATCCAACCAACATAGCACAAACAGCAACGTATACAATTACTCCAAGAACTGGAAATTGTGATGGTCCATCATTTACATATACTGTTACAATTAATCCAAAAGCAACTATTAATGCCCCAGCTATTGATGCTTGTAGTGGAATTCCATTTGGAACATACACTCCGGCACATGGAACAAATGGAAATATTGTACCTGCAAATACAACTTATACTTGGGCTTCACCAACTGTAACGGGTGGAATCACAGGAGGCGCAGCTGGCTCCTCTCTAACTGGATTTAGTGGAAACTTAACAAACCCAACAAACACCCAGCAAACAGCAACCTATTCAGTTACACCAAATTCACCTCCAGGATCTTGTAATGGAGATGCGTTCATAATTATAGTAAACCTAAACGCTAAACCTGTCATTGCTAATAAATCACAAACGATTTGTAGCGGTAATGCATTTACCATAACGCCAACGAATGCTGGATCAGAGATTGTTCCAACCAATACAATATATACCTGGACTGTTACGGATAATGCAAATATTACTGGAAAATCCGATGGTAACACCAACGGAAGCAGTATTAGTCAAACACTTACAAATATTAGTAATTCCCTACAAACTGTAATTTACACTGTAACACCGGTGTCTGGAGTTACGGGTAACTGTTCAGGCCCAACATTTACAATTACAGTTAATGTCAATCCAAGACCATCTATCATTACAAAAACAGTAATTGCTTGTAGCAATGAATTATTTGCAGCTACAATTACAAACGCGCTTAATAATGATATTGTTCCTAATGGAACAACTTACACTTGGTCTTTACCAATTGTAACCGGTGGCATGACAGGGAGAACTGCAGGAACTGGTGCTTCAACTATTTCAGGTAATTTAACAAACCCAACCAGCGTAGAACAAACAGCCACCTACACAGTAACTCCAACAGCCCCTGGTACACCAACTTGCAGTGGGCCAGACTTTACGGTTATTGCAACAATAAAACCAAAAGCAGTTATTGCAGCTAAATCATCTGCTGCTTGTAGTAATGATCAATTTACCTTTATTCTTACAGATGGAGTAGGTACAGATGTAATACCTTCAGGAACAACATACACCTGGTCATCTCCATCTGTTACAGGAGGCCTAACAGGTGGTGCTGCTGGAACCGCGCTAGCAACTATTGGAGGCACTTTATCAAATCCTTCTAATACTTCACAAACTGCAACGTATAGTGTTATTGCAAATTCAAATGGATGCTTAAGTACCCCATTTTCTGCAACAGCAACGATTTATGCAAGACCGTTTATAATACCACAAAATGTCTGGAGCTGCAGTGGTTCTGCATTTTTAGTTCCATTATCAAATGGCGGCGGAAATATTTTACCTAGCTCTATTACATACACATGGACTGTTGCACAAAATAACAACGTAACTGGTGCATCAAACATAAATGTTCCTACAGCATCAATTTCACAAATACTAACTAATATAACCAATACAGACCAAATTGTGGTTTATACAGTAACTCCAATTTCTGGAATAGAAGGGAATTGTGCTGGGCAACCTTTTACAGTAAACGTAACTGTGAGACCAAAACCTTCGGTTACATCACAATCTGAGAGCATATGCAGTGGAATTGAATTTACAAATGAACCAAGCAATGGCAACGGAAATATAATCCCCGCTGGCACACGATACACTTGGACTTCACCAACTAGCAATCCGATTGGAGCAGTTTCAGGAGGCTCAGTTCAAACATTACCACAAACTCAGGTAAAACAATTATTAACAAACAATACCAATGCACCAGGCACACTAACCTACACAGTTACGCCTTCTGCAAATGGCTGTACTGGATCGAGTTATCAATTAATCGTAAATGTTAATCCAAAACCTGCTATTTCGGCAATGTCTGCCATCATTTGTAGCAGTGAAACATTTACTTTAAGTCCAGTGAATATAACTAACGGTATTGTGCCAGCAAATACCACTTATACATGGGAAGTCGCTGACAATCCAAATATAACTGGTGAATCTAGAGTCACAACAGGTTCCACAAATATTAGCCAAACACTTGTAAATACAAGTAACACGCAGCAAACTGTTACATACACTGTATTACCAAAATCTGGTCAAGCAGGAGCATGTTTAGGAAATACATTTACAGTATCGGTTTTGGTTAATCCACAACCAACAATAACTGCAGCGCAAGCACAAACTGTATGTAGTGGCACCGCATTTAATATTGCTCCTATAAATAGTACCGATGGTATAGTTCCTTCTAATACAAAATATACATGGGGCAATCCAAATGATAATCCTGTAGGATCTATTACTGGGCAGAGTGCTCAATTGGTAGGCGTAAATTCGATTGGTCAATTACTCAATAATATCACAAATGCACCTGCAAGCATTACCTACACAGTAACGCCAATTGCAGGAACATGTACAGGTCCAAACTTTACTGTTGTTATAACGATTAATCCAAAACCAAATATTAACGCACAAGCAAGAACAATTTGTAGTGAAGAATTATTTACAGTTACACCAGTAAATAGTGCCGATGGTATTGTACCAAACAATACAACATATACTTGGTCTAATCCTGTAAGCAACCCAGTTGGCGCAATAACTGGCTGGTCAGCACAAACAACCGCTTCAAATAATATTAGTCAGCAATTAACCAATACAACCAACGCAGCAGCAACTTTAACCTATAGTGTTATTCCAAGATCAGGTGCTGCAGGTAATTGTACGGGCACTCCATTTAATGTTGTGGTTTCTGTTAATGCTAAACCAGTAATTGGAAATCAAACTAGAGCGATTTGTAGCGGTAGTGCATTTAATGTTACATTGACCAATGGTGGTTCAACTATCATACCAATAAATACCACATATACATGGTTTGTAAGCGTTAACAACAGTAACATCACAGGACAGTCAGATGTAAATATTGGGCAATCTTCAATTAGCCAAACACTTACAAATAATACCAACGTTGCGCAACAAATAACATATACGGTTAGACCAACATCTGGAGCAACTGGACAGTGTGTTGGAGCAACATTCTTAGTAACAGTAACCGTCAATCCAAAACCGGTAATTACCACTCAAACAGAAACCATTTGCAGTAACGCCACTTTTAGTATTACTCCTGTAAATGGCGGTAATTTAATTGTACCAGCTAATACCACATATACATGGACAGCTCCAACTAGCAGTCCACTAGGCGCTATTTCTGGAGGTACTGCTCAATTAAGTTCGGTTTCAAATATTTCTCAACTACTAACAAATAATAGCAATTCACAAGGATTATTAACCTACGTGGTTACACCAACTTCTGGTACCGCAGGTACATGTGTCGGTTCTCCGTTTAATGTAGAAATTACAGTAAGTCCAAAACCAATCTTAACTTCTACACTTACACCACCAGCTATTTGTAATGCTACCAATTTTACCTACAACCCTATCAGTCCAACAGATGGTGTTAGTTGGGTATGGACAAGAAATACAATTACAGGCATTAGTAATACTGCTGGTACTGGAACAGGTGTGATAAATGAAACACTTATTAACACTACACCTAACCGAATTACTGTTTCCTATACATTTGCTTTAAGATCGTATGGTTGCCCTAATACACAAACAGTAAATGTTATTGTAAATCCAACGCCACAACTAACAAGTTTACTAACCCTTCCTGCACAATGTAGCGGAACGCCATTCTATTATAATCCTACAAGTGCAACTGTTGGAACATCCTTTACTTGGTCAAGATCCAATATTGCAGGGATATCTAATCCGGCAGCAAATGGTAGCGGAGCTATCAGTGAAACACTTATAAATACATCGCCAAACCCAATTGTAGTAAATTATGTTTATACATTAACCGCAAATGGCTGTACCAATCAACAAAGTATTTCTGTAACAATTGACCCGCTTCCAATTGCTAATTTTAGTATTGGCGGACCTAGAGCCGATTGCGGACCAACGACTAGAACACTTATCAACAGTTCATCTGTAAATAGCAACCCACTAACCAATGGTACCTTTACATGGGGAATTGACGTATTAAGAAATGGTGGAGCACTTCCGGTTTACAGTTTAATAAACACCAACTATACCACACAAGTAAATTATACATTTACAAATACGGGTATCAGAGATAGCTTATATCCAATTACATTAACCGCTAAATCACCAAATGGCTGTTTAAATACCTATAGAGATACCATAACAGTTCATCCTGATGCACGTATAGATTTAACGATTGGAACAACTGCTGCATGTGCACCATTCAATGCTATAAACTCAACGAATGTTATAAATAAAACAGACCCTTCTCCTAATCCAACCATTAATTTATTTTCATCTTATAAATGGACAATTAGAGACAAAAGTGGAAATATTTTATCTAATATCGTGAGTCCTACTCCACCTAATTATACGATCACAAATGCTGATGACACTTTACACATTGCACTAAAGGTAAATAGCTTATATGGTTGCAGACCAGACTCTGTAAACAGAATTGTTTACACCTATCAAAACCCAATTGTAAACTTTACTGTAGCTCCACAAATCAGTTGTACAATGCTAAGTACACAAGCTGTTAATACGAGTTACATTGGGCCTAATAGAACAACTAGCACACTTAGGTATGCATGGTATGCAAATGGCTCTTTACTCAGTAATGCAGGAGTTCCAGGAACATTTAATCTAATCAACAATAGCAATACGAGAGATTCTATTTATACCATTAAATTAGTAGTATCTGAAACAATCAATAACTGTAAGGATAGCAGCAGTGTTGGCAACCTTATAGTATATCCAAAACCAAAAGCAATATTTACAATTGATAAAGCTGACGAAGTTTGTACCACTATTAATGGTGTTAATTCTAGTATCAACAATAGTTCATTGTTCAAAACTGGAACTATTCCTCAATACAAATGGTCTGTTACCTACAATAACTTGTTTGATACAGCCAGAGCCATTATCATTGATTCTACCACAGCGCCATTTATTGCTGCAAGACCTAATTTTAAATTTAGAGACGCAAAAGGCACCGTAGATACAAGCTACAATATCAATATGATGATTTACACGGTAGATGGATGTATTGATACACTTACAAAATCAATTAAGATTCGTAGAAGACCTAATGTAGACTTCACAATACCAGTTGAAGGCTGCGGTATTTATATTGTTAATCCAACAGACAATACCATTAATTTCCCGAACGATTCATTAAACAGACAATGGACCGTTTTACCAACTGGAGGTTTGTCTTTATTTAATGCGAATGCAAAAGATCCTTACATCATATTCCCTGTTAACAATACAGCTAATTCTATAGCTTACAAGGTTAAGCAATCTGTAACTGTAAAAGGATTCAATGATTGTATTGATTCATTAAATAGATTTATAACAATTCATCCTAAACCAACTGCGTCATTTACCGTAGGAAAAATTGATAGTTGTGGGCCTTGGACAAAAACATTTAGAAACACGTCAGATCCTAAAAACGGATTGGGACTTAATGCTATAACATCACGTTGGGAAGTAAGGAAAGACAATATTGTTAGACTCAATACGAGCGCCCAAAACTTAACTTATACCTTCACAAATACAGGTGTAGTTGATAGCGTTTATACAGTTAGATTATTTGTTAGCAACCCTCAAGGATGTTTAGACACAACGGCACTACAGCAAATCACGGTTCATCCAAATGCAAGGGCCTTCTTTAATACAGATACTATAGGATGTGCTCCATTTAAAATTAGAGACCATATCAAAGTACAAGACTTCCCTGAAGCCAATGATATTTGGAGATATGAGTGGCGGATTTATGATAGGTTTGGATTTTTACTAGCAAACTATGACAGTTCAGTACTTGCACCAGATTATATCATACAAAATGAAAGTGATACCGTAAGACTTCAACTTATTGCATATAGCAAATGGGGCTGTACGCAAGATATTTTCTCAAGACAAATAATTACGAGGGCAAATAGCGTAAAGGCAAATGTTACTGCCGACTCTACTATTTGTTCAAATCTACCTTTAGTCTTTAGAAACGGAAGCTACTATGGTAATAATAATGAAACTTCAGGTTTAGTTTATGATTGGTATGTTAATGACAACAAAGTCACAAATTTGACAAGTCCAACCTTTATATTTAGAAACAATTCAAATGTATCGGACTCCATATTATACGTAAAACTTGTAACAACATTTACGGGTACAGGCTGTAACGATAGTGTTACGAAAAAGATAACAATCTTCCCCGCTCCTGCTCCAAACTTTACGGTGACAAGTAAAGAAATTTGTGGGAACCCGGTTGGTTTCAAAAACTTTTTAACAGAAAGTATTGTTGCGAAAAATAATATTTATAATGCAGCATGGACTGTTACAAATGTAACACTCAACAGGCCTGCCGGATTACAAGTATTACCAACTAGTACAAACAAACGATTCCAATTACAATTTGGAGACAACCCTGGTAACATAGATACGATTTATGCTGTTAAATTAACAGCTACTTCTATCAATGGATGTAAGGCAGATACAACAACAAATATTTCATTGTATAGAAGGCCGAATGTGAAGTTCACAATTAGCAACTCACTGGTTTGTGGAGAAATAACTTTACAATTGACAGACCAAACAAGCAATGTGCCAACTGCTAAAGTGTGGTCCTATACCACACCAACAGGAAATCCATTATCGTTCTTTCCATCAAACACAGCAACTAGTCCAAAAGTATTGGTACCACCAAATATTACTGGAAATCTAGTGAGCTATTATATTAAACAAGTAGCAACAACCCTTAATGGATGTGTAGACTCTTCTATTGTACAATTAGATGCAAAGGCACTTCCTACTGCAGTATTTAGCATGAGTGATACGAGCAGTTGTATCGATTCTGTTACCATTAGATTTAAGGATGAATCAATTCCAAGGACGCCTGAAACAATTATTGGATGGTCATGGGATTTTGGAGATGGCATCACTTCAAATAGTCAAAATCCTTCTCATTTTTATAATAAGCCAGGAACTTACACGATCTCGTTAGTGATAACGAACAACGAAGGTTGTTCATCTTTACCAACTAGAAAAAGATTGGTAGTATTTGGTTCACCAAGGGCCAGATTTACGATGCCGAAAAAAGTATGTCAAACAGATACCATCAGATTTACAAACAATACTGTTTTAGGTCATGGAACAGCAAACTTTGCATCTGAGTGGAATTTTGGAGATGGTTCAAGCGTGAATACAAATACAAATCCAAGTCATGTATTTACAAGACCAGGAACATATGTGGTATCGCTTAGAGTAAAGGCAGACAATTCTTGTACTATCTCTACAGTGTTTGACACCATTACAGTTGCAGGCTTTCCTAAAGCTGGCTTCACACATCAATTTAATTGTGTAAACACTCCGATAAACTTTATAGATACTTCAAAAGTTGGTTTCTCAGATACCCTTGGTGCATGGAGATGGACTTTTGACAATGGAAACTTTAGTAACCAGCCAAGTCCAACACAGAGATTTAGCAGTTTAAGAATCTACAATGTGAAATTAGTTGTGAGTGGACTTGCATGTCCGAATTTAAAAGATTCGGTTACCTATCCACTACTAATTGATGCGCCAATTGCGTCCTTTAACATGAGTGATAGTGTAAGTTGTATGGATACCATTCAAGTTAAGTTTACAGACTTATCCTCTACATATGCGCCAACAACAATTAGAAATTGGAATTGGAATTTTGGAGATGGTAATAGCTCATCAGTTCAAAGCCCAACACATGTGTTTAGAAAACCAGGTAAGTATTTTATAACCCTCACCGTAACCAATAATGAAGGTTGTACCTCACTGCCACTTATTAAACAATTGATTGTGTATGGCGCACCTAAAGCTGCATTTGTAATGCCTAAACAAATCTGTTTGACGGACTCAATTCCATTTGTCAATACTTCAACACTTGGTTATGGCAGTACGAAGTTTATATCTTACACCTGGGATTTTGGAGATGGAATTCCGCTTAATTACACCGCTAGTCCAACACATCGATTTAAGTTTGCTGGAAAATTTGGCGTTCAATTAACAGTTAGAGCAGACAGTTCTTGTATGACTTCAACCTTTGTTGATTCTGTAACTGTTATTGGTTACCCTAAGGCTAAATTTGGAATTGAAAACTATTGTGTAGAAACCCCTATTTTCTTTAAAGATTCAAGTGTTGCAGGTTATGCAGATAGAATAGGATCTTGGAGATGGAGTTTTGGTGATAACTCGTTTAGTGGTGCAACAAATCCATCACATATTTATAAACGTACTGGCACGTTCCCGGTTCAATTAATTGTAAGTGGTAACCTTTGTCCAAACTTACAAGATACAATTACAGTACCGTTAAAAATAATCGATAGAAGAAGAGACTCTGTATACTCAATAAAATACTTGCAGTACAATGTAGCACAAAGTTTATGCGCACTTCCAGGAGGCGATAGATACACATGGTCACCAAGTACAGACATTAATCCAATCGATAGCAGATGCGTTACAATTAATGTACAACATCCAAAAACAATCTACAAAATTACGATTATAGATTCTGCTGGATGTACCATCACAGACAGGCAAGAAGTATGGGGATTCCCTGGAACTGATATCTTCTTACCGAGAGCCTTTATCCCGGCAAGTGGTATCAGAGAAAATTCTATATTTAAACCAATATATGTGGGTGTTAGCGCCATTAAATACTTCAAAATTTATGACAGGTTTGGTCACGAAGTATTTACAACATCTGACATGAGTAAATTTTGGGATGGAACTGCTAATGGTAAAAATCAACCTATGGAAACTTATACTTGGATCATACAAGGGTATGACTATAACAACAAGCCAATAATAAGACAAGGTAACGTAACCTTAATTAGATATTAGATATCAATAAGATAGCAAGGGGTTGAGAAATTTTGACCTACGGAGGCCGCTGTATGCGGCCTCCGTAATTTTAGAGCCTACTTAACTAACTTTTTATTTGATTTCAGTATCTTGTGCCTTTTGTATTTAATTATAAATTAAATAATGCGTTTAATATCAATTTTAAATAAAAGTATACTCGCTGCAACATTATGTCTTGCACTTTGCTTTGCAACGCAAAACGGTTTTTCGCAGCAAAAAAAGAAGACTAGTAAAAGTAAAACTCAAGTCAAAAAGAGAAGTGTTTCAAAGAGTAGAAAAAAAAACACAGCAAAATATAAAAGATCCATTCAGAGATCTATTTACTTAACAAAAAAAACATGGGCTGTAAATCCAGGAATTCCAAAAGATAGTTCATTTTATTTGTCAGATTATATACTTTCCAATGATCCTATTTATACCAGCGATTGGTCTAACTCTATTTTATTTTCACAAAAAAACCTGACAGACACGACTGAAGAAATTGTATTTCACTTAGTTAAAAATGAAGAAAAGTTTACACTAACATGGTATGGTAGAATGAATTCGGCATATGGTTACAGATGGGGTAAACAACATCAAGGCCTGGACCTAAGCCTGAATTTTGGAGATACAGTTGTAGCAGCATTTGATGGGATTGTTCGCTATGCAAAATCAAATTCAGGAGGTTATGGCAATTGTATTGTCATAAGACATAACAATGGATTAGAAACTTTATATGGACATTTAAACAGTATCAAAGTTTCAGAAAATCAATTTGTAAAAAGTGGCGAATTAATTGGTTTAGGGGGTTCTACCGGACACTCAACAGGCCCTCATTTACATTTCGAAACCAGGTATAAAGGCATTGCAATTGACCCTCAACTTTTAATTGATATATCAACCCAACAACTTAAATCTGAAACCGTCATTTTTGATAAAAATGACTTGAAATCGAATACTTATCCAACTACTTCGCCCCCAAATGATGTTGTAGAAAAAAAGCCAACTAGAAAATCTAAAAAGTCTAAAAAAGGCATTAAATCAAGTAGCAAAAAGAAAAAGCCTGTTAAAAAACCAGTCAAGAAGAAGATTGCTACTGGAAAGAAGCCTATTTCAAAGAAAGCCCCACCTAAAAAAGCACCTGTTAAAAAGGCGCCAGTTAAGAAAAAGAAGTAAAATATCCACATACAATACGCCTAGGCAGTTAAAGGACCCCGTTTGCCTACCTTTACGCCAAATAATCATAGATGCTTAAAGTAGGGATTTTTGGCGTTGGACACCTCGGCAAGTTTCATATATCAAATTGGAAAGAAATTGAAGGCGTAAAAATTATTGGATTTTTTGATCCTAATAATGACAACGCCAATGAAGTCATTAATACACATGGCCTCAAAAGATTTTCTGATGAAGAAAAATTAATTGAAGCCTGTGATGTTATCGATGTTATCACCCCCACCGATTTGCATTATGAAGTTTGTATGATGGCTATCCGAAAAGGTAAACATGTGTTTGTTGAAAAGCCTTTAGCCCACACCCTACAAGAAGGTAAAGATCTAGTGAACATGGTTAGAGAAGCTGGCGTAAAAATGCAAGTGGGTCATGTAGAAAGATTTAATCCTGCCTATTTAGCGTTAAAAGAAATGAATCTCAATCCTATGTTTATTGAAGTGCATAGGCTAGCGCAATTTAATCCAAGAGGTACAGAAGTTAGTGTGATTCTAGATTTAATGATTCATGATATTGATATTATTTTAAGCCTTGTAAAATCAGATGTTAAATCAATATCTGCCAGTGGCGTGGCCGTTATGACCGATACGCCAGACATTGCCAATGTGAGAATTGAATTTAACAATGGTTGTGTTGCTAACTTAACAAGTAGCCGTATTTCAATGAAAAAAATGCGCAAAGTAAGACTCTTCCAAAAAGACGCATACATTGGCATAGATTTATTAGAAAAGAAAACTGAAATTATTAAGTTAAAACAGCCAGAAGATGTAGGTGCATTTTCTTTTGATATTGAAACGCCAAATGGCAAAAAAACAATTGCTATTGCAAATCCAAGCATCGAACCACTTAACGCCATTAAACTAGAGCTTACTTCTTTTGTAGATGCCATTGTAAACAATAAGCCTACGGTGGTAAGTGAAATTGACGGTTACTTAGCAATGGAAGTGGCCCATAAAATTTTAGACAAAATCAATAATACGAGCATTTTACAGTAAGTCTAAATCACACCTAAAGCACTCCTTTTGTAGATGGTAAGTGATTGGAAAAAGGATCGCGTTTAACCGCCATTTTAATGGCTTTTGCAAATGCTTTAAAGATGGCCTCTATTTTATGATGCTCATTATCGCCAGCACAACTAATATTTAAATTACATTTTGCTGCGTCCGAAAAAGATTTAAAGAAATGGAAAAACATTTCTGTAGGCATCTCTCCTATTTTTTCTCTTTTAAAAGTAGCGTCCCATACCAACCAGTTTCGACCACCAAAATCAATAAGTACTTTTGCTTCTGCTTCATCCATGGGAAGTGCAAAGCCATAACGCTCCATTCCGCGCTTGTCGGCCAGCGCCAAAGCAAACGCTTCGCCAAGCGCTAGTCCAGTATCCTCAATCGTGTGGTGCTCATCTATGTGTAAATCACCAATCGTGGTGATAGCTAGATCAATATTTCCATGACGCGCAATTTGCTCGAGCATGTGGTCAAAAAATCCGAGACCTGTATGTATGTTGGCAATGCCGGATCCTGCCAAGTTAATGTCTACTTGTATTTTTGTTTCGTTGGTGTTTCGTGCATGGCTCACTTTTCGGAGGCCTAGTTTTAAAAAACTATACACTTCCTGCCAGCTATTTGTTTCAAGCACGATGGTACTACGTAGGTCTTGATCCTGCTCCGATGTAAGCGGGTGCAAATCACTTTTGAAATAAATGGCTTTACATCCTAAGTTTTTAGCTAGTTGTATATCGGTGTAGCGGTCGCCAATAACAAATGAGTTGCTCAAATCGTAAGCCGGATTATTAATCAGATGCGTAAGCAAGCCCGTACCCGGCTTACGCGTAGGTGCATTTTCGTGTGCAAAGGTTTTGTCAACAATCACCTCATCAAATGTGAACCCTTCCCCTTCAAGTGTGCGAAGCATTAAATTTTGGTAGGGATAAAAAGTATCTGCTGGATAGGATGGCGTGCCAAGTCCGTCTTGGTTGGTCACCATTACTTTATAATAATCGAGTGATGCGGCAATATTTGAGAGTCCAACAATAGCCCCCGGTACAAAGCTTGTTTTATCTGTGCTATCTACCTGAAAATCTTGTGGCGGCTCTTGTAAAATCACACCGTCTCTATCAATAAATAAAATTCTCTTCATGCCAGATTATTATACGCTATTTTAATTTACTTCTTGTTTGCTTCACCTGCAAAGTTGTTACCGGACCTGCTTTATTCGACCAATTACTTCTTATGAAAGTTAGTACGTCTGCAATTTGTTGATCCGTTAAATCGGCGGCAGCAGGCATGGCATTGGAATAGAGTTCTCCATCAATTTCAACACGGTCTGCAAAACCTTTTACAATATATTTGATCAGTTTAGCCACGTCAGATCCATTAACGGCAGTCGATGCATCTAGTGGTGCGTTGAGTTTTGGAACACCTCCTCCATCTGCTTGATGGCATACCATACAACGCTGTAGGTAAACTGTTTTTCCGCGCGCGGCACTTGCTGCCACGAGTTTATTACCACTTTGCGCTGATGCACCCGCAACAAATAAGAATACAAAAACAAACGTTATATAAATACGCTGCATGTTTTTTATTTTTGATACATAATTCTATAAATCGTTCCTTTCACATCATCTGAAATGTATAAAGAGCCATCAGGGCCTTCTGCTAAACCGCAAGGACGGTGCTGAGCATCACGTGGATTTTTAACCACTGATTTTCCAGAAAATCCATCTGCAAATACTTCCCATTTACCCGTTGGCTTACCGTTTTCGTAAGGTACAAACACAACATAGTAACCTTCTTGCGGAAGCGGTGATCTATTCCATGAGCCATGAAACGCAATAAACGCACCATTTTTATAACGAGCAGGGAATTGATTACCGGTGTAAAATAAAAGACCGTTAGGTGCCATGTGTGCAGGAAACGCCATCGCTGGATTGATGTATTTATCATCTACTGTTTTAACACCATCACCTCCATATTCTGGTGCCATCATTTTTTTTCCTTTTACATGATCATAGTAAATATAAGGCCAGCCTGCATTGTCGCCTTTTTTAATAGCGTACATGGTTTCTGAAGGAAGCTCGGCGCTAACTGTGGTATCGTATAAATCAGGGAATAAATTATTGAGCATATCTCTACCGTGCTGTGTCACAAACAACTGGTTTAATTGGTTGTTCCAATCAAGTCCTACCACATTTCTAAGTCCAGTTGCATAGCGCACACCTGACGAATAGCTCTGGTTTAACTGATCAACTTTAAACTGCCAAATACCACCTGCCGAATCAAGTATTGGACAAGGCATCATACCCATAGAACCTTTGGTACGATCTTTTTCTTGACATGAATTTGAAGGCGCACCAACGTTTACATAAATATTACCTGCGTTATCTAGTGTAATAGATTTTGAGTTGTGTTGGCCTTTATCAACGAGTCCAGTAACAATAGTAGCTGCTGCATTTTCATCCACAATATCTCCATTTTCATTGAGCGCATATTTAAATACTTCTTTATTAGAAGCAGCATATAAATAATTGCCTTTGATGGCGATACCGGTACCCGTATAATTACCAAATGATGTTTTAGCTTCTGCTCTTCCATCACCATCGGTATCTTTTAAAACTAAAATACCTTTACCGTTATCGAGTCTTTCAAGTTTAGCATAAATAGCACCTTGTTTGTTTACTACAATATGTCTGGTACGACCTAAATTATCTGCCACTTTTAATGCAGCAAATCCTTTTGGTAATGTTAAACCTGCGTTGTCTGCATCGGGCTTAATATTTTGCGCAGATGTTCTAACATGCACAAGCAACATCGAAATAAACAAGCTTGAGAAAACTAAAATTTGAGTAACTTTTTTCATGGTATAAAAATTGGTGTATAAATAGAACCCTAATATAATTATTATTTAAACGTGATGGTCATTTTGTTTACCTGTTGTACCAGCCCTGCATGGCATCTACAAGCAAGGTGTTTTCTTTTTCGGTACCAATAGTAATGCGGAGGCAGTTTTCACAAAGTTCCACGCTGCTGCGGTCTCTAACCACTATTTGCTGCGTTAACAAAAAGTCATACACAGCCCTAGCTTCTGCTATTTTAACGAGTAAAAAGTTAGCATCGGAAGGGTACACTTTTTCTACGGTAGGCATTTTTCTAAACACATTCGCTAGCGCCTCACGCATATTTACAATAATTTTAATCATATCGTTTACCTGCCCCACTTCTTCAAGGGCTTTTAACACGAGCTCTTGGGTTGCGGTATTGATGTTATACGGTGGTTTTACTTTGTCTAAAATAGAAATGATAGCTTCAGAAGCAAAAGCCATACCAAGTCTCAATCCAGCAAGTCCCCAAGCTTTACTTAAGGTTTGCAAGACCACTAAATTGGGATAGTCTTGCAACTCCTGTATAAAAGATTTTTGTTTAGAAAAATTAATATAGGCTTCATCAATAACAACGAGGCCATTAAAATTATTAAGTACCATTTCGATAGAGGAACGCTCTATAGAATTTCCGGTAGGATTGTTAGGTGAACAAATCCATATGATTTTAGTGTTGGGGTCAATTAAATTTTCTAGATGTATCAGGTCTAATTGAAAATCAGGAAGTAGTGGCGCTTTTTTAATTTTTATATCATTGATATTAGCACTCACTTCATACATGCCATAAGTTGGTGGACAAATAATAACATTATCCTTGCCTGGCGCACAAAAACTTCTAAACAATAAATCAATACACTCATCACTTCCATTTCCAATAAATACTTGTTCTGCCGGAACCGATTTGATCACAGATAATGCAGCCTTAATAGCCACTTGATGTGGGTCTGGGTAACGGTTGTACCACTTGGTTAATGGTGAACCAAAACTATTTTCATTTGCGTCTAAAAAAACTTTAGCTGTGCCACTAAATTCATCTCTCGCTGATGAATACGGTGCCAGATTTTTAATATTTTCTCTCACTAATTTTTGAATATCAAACATGCTACTGTATTTATACTTTCAAGAATTTATAATGTTTGCAAACGAATGGTGATTGCATTTTTATGTGCGTCCAACCCTTCTGCTGCTGCCATGGTTTCTACTGCTGCTCCAATCGCTTGTAATCCAGCAGGCGTTAACTTTTGATAGGTTATTTTTTTTACAAAACTATCTACACTCACGCCACTGTAAGCCCTTGCATAACCACTTGTAGGTAATGTATGATTGGTGCCGCTCGCATAATCCCCCACCGATTCTGGACTGTAATTTCCTAAAAATACAGAACCTGCATTGGTTATTTGTTCGCCAATTACTTCATCATTTTCGCAAGCAATAATAAGGTGCTCTGCAGCGTAACTATTTACAATAAAAATAGCCTGCTCCATGGAGTCAACTACAATAGCAGTGCTATTTTCAAGTGCCTGTTGCGCAATATCCTTTCGAGGGAGTAACGCTAATTGCGATACTAAAGCTTCGTTAATTTCATCTACTATTTTGCCACTCGTACTTACAAGTAGCACCTGACTATCAGGCCCATGTTCTGCCTGCGACAATAAATCAGAAGCCACAAAACCTGGGTTACAAGTTTCATCCGCTAATACACAAACTTCGCTAGGCCCTGCAGGCATATCAATAGCCACACCTGATTGTTGTATCAGTTGTTTTGCCGCAGTAACATACTGGTTACCCGGACCAAAAATTTTATACACCTGCGGCACCGTTTCGGTGCCGTATGCCATGGCTGCAATAGCCTGCACACCACCTATTTTATATATACTAGTTACACCTACCACCGATGCTGCATATAAAATTGCAGGATGCACTGATCCATCTTTTGATGGAGGCGTACATAAAATAATTTCTTTACAACCTGCTATCACTGCAGGAATACCAAGCATTAAAACCGTACTAAATAATGGTGCCGATCCACCTGGTATATAAAGTCCCACTTTATCAATTCCAACAGTTTTACGCCAGCAACGCACACCTGGCATCGTTTCTATTATTACCGGACCATTTACCAGCGCTTCATGAAAGCAACGAATATTTTTTGCAGCAAGCTGAATGGCTTCTTTTAATGCAGGCGCTAGTGATAGCGTAGCTTCATTTATTTCTGAAGCAGAAACTTGCAGATTATCAATGTCAACCCCATCAAATTGTTTTGTGTAAGAAGCTACCGCTTTGTCACCACCTGTGCGTACCGCATCTAAAACACCCTGTACCACAGTTTGCAGTGCAGCATGATCCATTACTGGTCTTTGCAGTAATTCCGGAAGTGTTTCTAATAAAGGGTTTATAATTATTTTCATACAATATTTTTATATCACCATTTTTTCTATCGGTACTACTAAAATTCCTTGTGCACCAGCTGCTTTTAACTGCTCAATAATTTCCCAAAAATCATTTTCATTGAGTACGCTATGAACGCTACTCCAACCTGGTTCTGCTAAAGGTAAAACCGTAGGGCTTTTCATACCAGGTAATAATGCAATGATATCAGATAGTTTATCATTGGGGGCGTTCAATAAAATGTATTTGGTGTTACGCGCCTTTTTTACAGATTCAATTCTAAATAATAAACGGTCAATGATGGCCTGCTTTTCGGCACTAATTAAGTTGGTTGCAACGAGTACTGCTTCAGAGACCAAAATGGTTTCGGCTTCTTTTAAACCATTCGAAAATAAAGTAGATCCACTACTTACCAAATCACAAATTGCATCAGCTAATCCAATGCTTGGCGCAATTTCTACACTTCCGCTAATTTCATGCGCCTCAGCAGCTACACCCTTATCTTTTAAATATTTCGATAAAATAACTGGATAGCTAGTAGCCACTTTTTTACCTTCTAAAAATGATAAGCCCGTATAATTTTCGGATTTACGCACAGCTATACTAAGCCTACATTTACCAAAGCCCAATTTGTTAAGTACAGTTAGCGGCTTGTTTTTTTCATACACTACATTTTCTCCTACAATACCAATATCTGCAACACCATCTTCAACGTATTGAGGAATATCATCATCACGCAAAAAATAAACTTCGATGGGGAAATTAGAAGCTTCTGCCTTTAACTTGTTTAGGCCATTACTAATATCAATCCCACACTCTTTTAAAAGTTTAATAGAATCGTCATGTAACCTCCCACTTTTTTGAATCGCTAACCTTAATTTCATATACTTAGTTTAAAATAAAAGAGGCCTACCAAATGGTAAGCCTCTTCAATGTTTTATAATGACACAAACACCTACAGCCTACCCGTTTGGTAAGAAATGATGATGGTGGTTATGTGTAAATTGCTTCATTAGAGTACAAAAATAGCGCCTTGGTGGGCATTGAGCAAATAAAATTGAAATTTAGGTCTTAAATAACCTAAAATCCTCCACAAAACTAGCTTTTGGCAGGCTCTGCTTTAACTACTTCAATCTCAAATACCAACACACTATTGGGCGGTATGGCTTTACTCCTGGTGCGCATACCATAAGCGATGCCTGCTGGAATAATAATTTTTATGGTGCCGCCTACCCTACATTTAGGCACTCCTATTTGCCAACCTTTAATTAATCGTTGCAAAGGAAAACGTGCAGGCTTATCTTTTGTTTGATCAAAAATAGAACCGTCCTTTAAAAGTGTTCCTTTATAAAAAACAGTAACGGTATCGGTTACATTTACATATTCACCACTGCCTTCTTTTACAATCTGATAATAAACGCCACCAACACTTCCTGTGGTATCAATAATACCTGCTGCAACAGATGCTTTAATTTGCGCAATATCTTTTTGTGCCAAACTTAAAGAGTCTGCGTCTTTTGTAAAATCAATAACTGGTTTATTTAAAAGTGCTGGCCTCGTAAAGGATTGACCATAATTTGCTGTGGCATTTTTAAACCCGCCATGCCAAAGTTCAAATGCACCATTTGATGTTACGCTAGCACCATAATCGATTCGATCTCCCATTTTTCCAGTAACATCATATGAAAAGCGCGCTTCTGTAAGCTCTTGCCACTGCCCATTAGCACCGTTTTGAATCCACTGATTTCCAAACAAAGCTTTTCTTTCTAGCTGACCATTAATGCCTACAAAGTTTTCACTAAATGAATATAAACTTCGTAAAGCCTTGCCATCTTTTGGTGCCGAAAAAGAAGCGATTAATTTCCATCTTTGTTTTTCTGGTACATAAAAATAACCCGAATAAATAGTTGTTTGAGAAGCAGAATCTGTTAATGCAGTTATTAAAAATTTATATGTGATTTGGGTTTTCCATGGGTAAACAAAGTGGCTATGTCCTCCTGTACCTTCGTTACCAAAATCATTGGTTATTACACTGTCCCCTTTTGCAAGTAGCACTACTCTATTATCGGTTTCTACTTTATTACGGTCTACGGCTTCGTTACCCGCATCCCACACCGAAAATATAACGCGCCTTTCCTTCTCACTATTTACCTGAATACCAAAATAACCACGTGCAAAACCACAGGCCATATAATAGGTATGAATTGGATCAAAGCCTGCAGGGACGGTTATTTCATTGTAAAATGAAACCGTTTTAACGCTATCTGAAACCGGGTATTTTAAATGTACAGATGCCGCATTACGCCTAGGTTTGTGGTTGTAATGCATTTGTTCCACCGCCGTGCCGCCTAATAAAATTCCCGCAATTGATGCCTGCATGCGCGTCGTATTTTTAGGCACTGATAAAGTGATTTGAACAAAGCCTGTATCAGATATTAAAACCTTTCCTAGTTTAAGGGTTGTAAATTTACTCGTTGCAGGAAGCATCACTTTTAATACAGTAGCACCCACACTTACCTGAATAGGCTGGGCCCATTTATTGTTGAACTGTAACTGAACGCGCAACTCCCCCGCCTTTCTGATTTTTACAAAAAAATGAATTTGCTTACTAGCTTGTTTCCAATTGTAATACGTAGGGTTCCCTTTTACAAATTGATCTTCCTCTTCTTCATCTTGCAATTGGAGTCCTGTGTTAAGCGGTGTTATATAAGCAGTCGTAACAGACAGCACACTATCGCTTTGCGCAAATAAACTGCCACTCAGCATCACAAACAAAACAATACTAAAAATATTTTTTTTCATAGTCATCTATTTATGTAGCCTCAAACCAAATGGGTTTTGTGTTATCAGGCTCTGCATTATAATTAATAAATAATTCATCTCCAGCAGCAACTGGCTTTACAGTTATAATAGAAATAGTGGCGTTATCAAAATCC